>Ga0116170_10000350_pt1 | contig 48826 bp, 46 predicted proteins | sample AD_JPNHW1_MetaG_FD_89797 | JGI IMG/M metagenome (GOLD analysis project Ga0116170, IMG submission 89797) | Active sludge microbial communities of municipal wastewater-treating anaerobic digesters from Japan - AD_JPNHW1_MetaG | ecosystem: Engineered > Bioreactor > Anaerobic > Digestate | place... | reverse complement strand
TTTTTAATTTTTTATACTCTTTGCTGTCTTTTTTGAGCATCTTTTTTGGAACAAGATAGGTTTTGCTTGTTCTTTTTTTTAATTCTTTTTCGTCTAACGCTATTTCAAAAGTTTTTTTCATTACCCCTCCCCTTTTTGTTTAATATTATCATTTTTATACTCTTGTGTCTAATGCGTTTGTAATATTTTTTGGTATAATTTTAAAAAAGGAGGTTTATATGCTGCTTTTATATGTTCTTGAAGGATGCCCTTACTGTAAAAAGGTAATAACTCATTTAGAAGAAAAAAACATAGAACACCGCAGGCTTGATGTTAACGACCCTGTTAATATGGACGAACTTTTGCATCTTGGCAGAGAGGATCAGGTTCCTTTTTTGGTGGACACCGAACACAATGTAAAAATGTATGAATCTGACGAGATTATTCAATATATTGATACTTTATAAAATTTTTCCTTCTTCCACCTTATAAATTTTTACATCTTTTAAAAATTTTTTGTCAAATAAAAGCGTGTCAACACTTGTTATTATTGTTTGAGTGTTTTTATCTATGGTTTTGAGCAAATAATTTTGTCTTAAATCATCCAGTTCGGCAAGAACATCGTCCAGTAATAAAACGGGTTTTTCTCCTGTTTTTTGCTCTATAATTTCTATTTCGGCAAGTTTTAAGGATAAAACTATTGTTCTTTGCTGTCCTTGAGATGCAAATTTTATTGCTTCTTTATTGTTTATAAAAAACGAAACGTCATCTCTGTGGGGGCCCACAAGAGCTTGTCCTCTTTGGATTTCTTCTGTTTTTCTTTCTTGAAGTTTTTGCATAAATTTTTGAGAAATTTCTTCTATCTGTTCTTCCTCGGCAAGAAACGGGCAGGTATAAAAAATTGTTAGTTTTTCATCTTTGCTTATTTTTTTATATTTTTCTTGAGAAAGTTTTTCAAAATCTTTTAAAAACTTTTTTCTCAAAAATATAATATTGCTTCCTAAAATACAAAGTTGTTCATTATAAACATCTAACAGGGTTTGGTTTCCGTTATAATCTTTTAAAAAATTGTTTTTTTGTATTCTTATTTTGTTGTATTTAGAAAGTCTCTCGTCATAGGCCGGATAAATTTTTGAAATAACCTCGTCAAGCCAATCTCTTCTATCTTGAGGGGAGCCCCTCAAAAGAAGTAAATCTTGTGTTGTAAAAAGAACTGCTGAAAGAATATTTTTGAAGTTTTTTGGCGTTGTTTTTAATCCGTTTATTTTTAATTCTCTTTTTTTTTCTTTATATAAATAGTTTATTCCTGTTTCAACTCCTGTTTTTTTTATTTTTGTTTTTATTTCAAAATTATCTTCTCCGAAAGTCGGTATTTCTTGAATGTTTGATGTTCTTGGGCTTTTAAGTGTTGATAAAAAATAAATACTCTCTAAAATATTTGTTTTTCCTTGTGCGTTTTTTCCTACAAAAAGTATTTTAGAAAAATCAAGGTTTATTTGTTTTTTTTCCAAATTTCTATAGTTTTTTAATTCTGTTTCTAAAATCTTCATTTTTTTATTATATCAAACTAATAATAAATGTAGAAAAATGTAAATTGTTTTTATAAAGGTGTCTTTTTTAATTTTTATTATCTTTTTTTATAATTTTCTACATTTTTTTCTACATTTATTTTTGAGTTATTGCTTTTTTTAATGTTCTTTTTTATATTTTTTTGTTGCTTATTATTAATATTATATTTTAATAAATTATTTATATAATATAATATTAAATAAAGAAAAATTTTTTGTAGAAAACTTTTAAAGAGGTGTAAATGGAATTTGTAGTTAAAAAAGAAGATTTATTTAATGGAATAAAAATTGTTGAAAGAGCAACAGCAATGAAAGGGCTTCAACCTGTTCTTGCAAATATATTAATAGAAACAATAAACAATAAAACTTTAAAATTAAGCGCGACAGATTTGGATTTGACTGTTATAACAACAATTCAGGCTCAAATTGAAAAAGAAGGAAAAATAACACTTCCTTCAAAAACATTAAGTGAAATTGTAACAAGGCTTTCAGAAGGTTTAATAAGTTTTTCAAAAACAACAGATACAAATACTGTAGAAATAAAAAGTAAAAATTCTAAATTTGAAATAATAGGAATTAGTGCAAATGAATTTCCTTCTATACCTGAAATTGAAATAAAAGAAGAAAATTCAGTCGAAATTGAAATAAAACCTTTTACAAAAGCGATAAAACAAGCAGGGTTTTCCGCAGCTGGATACGAAACGAACAATTTGTTGTCGGGCGTTGTTTGCGATATTTCTCAAAACACTTTAGAGATGGCATCAACTGACGGAAACAGACTTTGTCGGGTAAGAGAAAAAATAGAAAATTCGGGAAAAACAAGCAATCTTATAATTCCTTCAAAAACACTACAGGAATTTATTAAAATGAGTTCTTTTATTGAAGAAGATAAAATAAAAATTTATACAGATAAAACAAAATTAATAATAAAAAGCGAAGACATAACTATTATTTCAAGAATTATGGAAGGGCAGTATCCTAAATATAACCAACTTATTCCACAAGAAAGCCCAAAAGAAGCTATTATTAAAATAGGTCAACTAATAGCAGCAATAGAAAGAGTTGCTATTATGGTTAATGAAAAAACAAGTATTATAAAAATGGAATTTTCATCAAATAAACTTGTTTTAAAGGCAGATACACCTGATGCAGGAGCATCCGAAGAAGAAATAGATATAGATTATAAATTTGAAGAACTAAATATAGCTTTTAATTATAGATATTTGTTGGAATGTTTAAAAAATATGGAAACAGAAGAGGTTAAAATAGGACTAAATTCAAGTCTTTCCGCTACTGTTTTAAAACCAAACAACGAAGATGATTATATTTGTTTAATAATGCCTGTTCAAATCAGGGGTTAAAGGAAATTATTGTTTGATAAATAATTTAAAGAACGCTTTGCAAGAAGCTCGTTTTTGAGCTTTTTGTTTTTTCTTTCTTTTTTATCAATTTCAATCGGTGCTACAATTCCCCAATTAGAATTTACGGGCTGAAAAGACTTGTGACTTTCAAAAGAAATATATTTACACAAAGAGCCTAACATTGTTTCTTGAGGAAGAATTAAAAGAGGCTCCTTTTTTAAATAATTGGCCATGTTTATTCCCGCCAAAAGACCTGTTGCCATAGATTCTGTGTAACCCTCGGTTCCTGTTATCTGTCCTGCAAAAAATAAATCTTTTCTGCTTTTTGTCTGCAAAGAGGGGAACAATATTTTTGGAGAATTAATAAAAGTATTTTTGTGCATAACCCCAAAGCGGATAATATTTGCATTTTCTAAGCCTGGAATTAATTTTATAAGTTCTTTTTGTTCTTTCCATTTTAAATTTGTCTGAAAACCGACCATGTTATAAAGGGTTTTTGCCATGTTGTCTTGTCTCAGTTGGACAACGGCCCAGTTTTCAATACCTGTTTTTTTATCAACAAGGCCAACCGGTTTCATCGGGCCAAAACGTAAGGTGTCAACCCCTCGGGAGGCAAGGACTTCTATAGGCAAGCATGATTCAAAAAACTTTGCATCCTTTTCAAAATCTTTTAATTCATTTTTTTCAGAAGAAATGAGCACATTATAAAAGGTTTCGTATTCTTTTTTATTCATGGGGCAGTTTATATAAGTCGCCTCGCCTTTATCATAACGATTTGCCCAAAAAGCTTTTTCAAAATTTATGGAGTCTTTTTCTATAATAGGAGCTATTGCATCAAAGAAAAAAAAGTTTTCACTTTTAGTAAATTCTTTAATGTTTTGAGCAAACAAATTACTTGTAAGAGGACCGGTTGCGACAACAGTGGGGGTGTTTGGAATTGATATTATTTCTTTTCTTATTGTTTTAATGTTTGGATTATTTTCTATAGCTTCAGTAACTTTTTTAGAAAACATTTCTCTGTCAACTGCAAGTGCTCCGCCTGCGGGAACTTGACAAAGATAGGCAACTTTTATTAGTTCGCCCCCCAAAATTTCCATTTCTTTTTTTAACAACCCGGAAGCGTTTGTAACATCAAAAGAACCTAAACTGTTTGAGCATACAAATTCTGCAAAGTCGCAGGATTTATGAGCACCGGTTGTTTTTTCGGGGCGCATTTCGTAAAGATTAACTTTTATTCCTCTTTTGGCAAGCTGAAGGGCACATTCTGAACCAGCCAAACCTGCTCCTATAACATTTGCTTTCATATAATTTAACATATATAAAAAAAACAAAAATGTCGATGGGGGGACTTGAACCCCCACAGATTGCTCCACACGCCCCTCAAACGTGCGCGTCTACCATTCCGCCACATCGACATTCAAATTTAATTTTCAAAGTTTTTATTTGGGCTGTGGCGGAGTTAAACCTTCGGTCTAACCTCCTCCCCTTTTATAACTAAATGTTATAAAAAAGCGGAGTCCTTACCACATCGACAAAAAATTATTTAAAAAAATTGGCAAGTGTTATATCTATTATATTATAAAAAACAGACCCACAAAAACAAAAAAGGGTTTTGTAAACTAATGTTAAAAAAAATAATAAAAAATTAAATATTTTTGCCAACCCTGCCGAAGACATGAAAGTTAGCAGTAAAAATGAGGGTTGTGTGCGATGAGAAATTATGATTATGAAAGCTTTAAAAATGCTTTAGGCAAGATGAAAGAAGACATGTATCTTGAACTTCAAGATGACATAGAGGCAGTTAAAAAAAATGTAGAAAATCTGTTAGAAAAAGTTTTTGAAAGCAGTACTTTTAAGGCTGAAACAAGACACCCGGGTGTAAGCGGGTTCTAATTTTGTAAAAAAAGAGTTATAATAACAAACAAAAAGGAGTTTATAATGGTGGACGAAGTATTTTTTCATGCTCTGCAAAAAAATATTAATAAAAAAATTAAAAAACAAACGAAAGCAGAAAAAGAAAATTTAAAAAACGAACTCTCTGTTTTTCAGGAAAAGAAAGTGGTTTTTAATAATGATTTTCCATTTTTACAAAGAATTGAAGTAACAAACAAAAACGGAAAAGAAACATATAAACACTATGAGCTTAAGGACGGATTAAAACCCGAAGAATTAATCAAAGATCCAAATTGGAGAAACAATATGGATTATTGGCAAGAAGTGGATGTTAATTAATTTTTTTAAAAAATAAAAAGAAAGGAGAATAAAAATGGTAGAAAATGTTGACAACAACGCATTATTTGGTCGTCTTGTAGTAAAAAGCGGCGATGGAATAGCACAAACTATTTTAAAGGCGGCAAAAGCAAACCCTTCAATTTTTGAAATATCCGAAGGCACCGTTAATGCCGAAGAAAAAAGAAGGGTAAAAGAAGTTTTAAAAGAAATTCAAGCAGAGCGAAGAAGAGACGGACGCCCGGATATTTGTCGTAGAAACAATATTGATCTTGTTTACAAGGGAGATGTTTTAGAATTTACCCCCGAAGAACAAAAAAGGATTATGGAAGCCATGGGGCTTGGTTTGAAAAAACAAGACAAAATTTCACTGGAAGATGCCAGAGAATTTTTTGGGCTTAGTGGTCAAGAAGGCGAAGGCGGGTTTCAAAAATCGAAACAAACAGAGTTAAATATTCCTTTTGAAAATACCCATAAACCTTACCAACAATCTTATGTGGAGGCGTTACCGCCGGAAGAAGGTCAAACACTTCCACCTCCAAACGATACAATTAATACAGAAAACAACAATGTTGAAAACCCTTTTACCCCGGCCAATCAGGCACCAGAAGAAGATTTAGACATTGAAATAAAAATTGATGAGCCGCAAATAAATGATACTCTTCCTGTTTCACCAATTGAAATTGAAAAAGTAGAACAAAAGATTGTTAATATAGACACACCGCTTCAAAAAACTTCCGGAATAAATACAACTAACCCCAATGTTTCAGAAGTTAATAAAACACCCCGCTCTCCTGAGTTTGATGAAAAAATTGGTCAAATAACCGGCAAGGTACAAGAGTTAACAGGGCTTTATTCCAGAATAGCAAAATTAACTCCCGATATAAAAAATCTTGCGAGCGAACTTGATCAAATGGATGCCTCTCCCGAACAAAGAGAAGAGCTAAAAATACTTTTAAGCGGTGTTTCAGAGGCACTGGGGGAAACAAAATAAAAAGTATTTATCTCTTTAAAACGACAAAAAAGAAGGTTTTAACCTTCTTTTTTGTCGTTTTGATTTAAACATGATATAATAATTTTAAAAAAGAAAGGTTTAAAATGTCTGTCAAAAAAGTTTTAAGATATGGTGAAAAATCACTCAGAGAGCCCTCAAAAGAGGTTCATAAAGTTTCAAGAAAAATTCAGGATTTAGTTCAGGATTTATTAGACACGCTTTATTCTCAAAACGGCGTGGGGCTTGCAGCTCCTCAAATAGGAGAAAATCACAGAGTGTTTGTAATAGATACATCATCAGGCGATGAACCTCTTAATCCCATGGTTTTTATTAATCCAAAAATTATTAAAAAATCAGGAGCGTTTGTAAGTCATGAAGGTTGTTTAAGCTTTCCTGATATGTACACAAACGTAAGGCGTTACAAAAATGTTATGATAAAAGCAATAGATGAAAAAGGTCGCTCTTTTGTTCTTGAGGCAAAAGACGGAAGCCTGCTTGCTAAAGCCATTCAACACGAATATGACCATCTTGACGGGATTTTGTTTATAGACCATGCAATAAATAGATTTGAGGCAGAGCAGGAGCTTACACAAAAACATCTTCCGCCGCTTGAGGTTGAAAAGCTTTTGGAAGAACCGGAGCTGGATGAAGAATTAAAAAAAGAGGCAAAACAAGCAAAATAATGATAAAAGTAATCTTTTTTGCGACACCTAAAATAGCGTTAAAATCACTTGATTATCTTGTAAAATCCGATAAGATAGAGGTTTTAGCTGTTGTAACCCAGCCTGATAAACCCTCAGGCAGGGGGCATAAAATTTTACCTTCTTCAATTAAAGAATATGCACTGGAGCACAAAATACCTGTTTTTCAGCCACATTCAATAAAAAAAGAAATACAAATTCAGGAAGCATTAAAAAAATTATCCCCCGATTTTTTTGTAACTTTTGCGTTCGGGCAGATTTTATCAAAAGAAGTTTTACAGATACCAAAATATGTCACAATAAACCTTCATGCATCACTCTTGCCTTTATACAGGGGTGCAAATCCCATTCAGTGGGCACTTATAAACGGGGATAAAAAAACAGGTATTTGTACTATGATAACAGAAGAAGGGCTTGACTGCGGAGCGATTTGTTTAAAAGACGAGATAAATATAACTCCAAATATGAATTATGTAGAACTTTTTGAATTAATCTCGCAAAAATCGCCCGAACTTATTGAAACAACGCTTTTAAATATTAAATCAGGGGCACTTAAGCCAACCGCACAGTGCTGCGAAAATGTGACTTATGCTCATAAAATTAAAAAAGAAGATTCAAAAATAGATTGGTCAAAATCCGCCTTGCAAATTCATAATTTCGTAAGAGGCTTATATCAATTTCCAAGCGCATATACAACATTTAAGGGTAAAAACATAAAAATAATGGAAACAAGGGTAAATGAGGGGGTAAATAACACAAATAAAACACAGAATGGTGAAATTTTTGACGTATGCAAAGATGGAATAAAAGTTGTAACAACAGACGGAGTGCTTATAATAAAAAGGTTAAAACCTGAGGGAAAATCCGAAATGAGCTCTAAAGACTGGGCAAACGGGATTAAAAATTTAATCGGAGAAAAGTTTGAATGATTACAAAAGGCATAAGAGGCGCAATAACGGTTGAGGAAAACACAAAAGAAGCTATAGAAGCAGCTGTGGTCGAGCTTATTGAGCAAATATTTTTTAAAAACAATATTGAAAACGATTTAATTTCTCACATAATTTTTACAACAACAAAGGATTTAACCGCAGAGTTTCCGGCAAAAATTGCAAGAGAGCACTTTGATTTAAAAAATACGGCAATGATTTGTGCGCAAGAAATAAATGTTGAAAATTCATTAAAAATGTGTCTTAGATTTTTAATAGTTGTTAACTGTTTAGAGAACTTTTGTCCAAAACATGTTTACTTAAAAGGCGCAAAAAATTTACGCCCTGATATTAAAATGTAACAAATAAAAATAATTTTGATTTTAAAAAACCAGCATATATAATAATCTTATGAAAAGATTTTTAACGATTTTGGGACTGGTTTTAATAGTAATTTTTATTCAGGTTTTGTTCAAACCTTTTTTTAACAAACTTGAATGGATGACTTATGACTTGAGAGCAAGGTTTTCAACAGACAAAGGCCCTTTTAACAAAAAATTTAACAAAGCGGATAAAAAAATTGTTTTAATCTCTATTGACGATTATTCAAGAAAACAAATAGCAAATCATCCTGAATTGAATCTCGGCGCATGGCCCTGGAGAAGAAATGTTTGGGGTGAGGTTTTAAACTATATAGAGCAAGGACACCCGAGGGCGGTTTTGTTTGATATTGTTTTTAATGATATTTCAAGAGGTTATGATTATGACAATCAATTTGCGCAAGAGTTAAAAAAGTATAATAATGTAGTGCTTGCAACTTCATTAAATAATCCTAAATACCTTTCCGACAAAATAAAAAGCGACGATGTTGTAAACAGCTTTTTTCTTCCGACAAAAAAACCGCTTGATGTTGAAAATTTTGACAAACAAATAGATTACAATATAACCTATTTGTCACATGCTCCTATTTATAATATTTACACGGAACACAACACAATGGGGGTTGTTAATAAAGTTGTGGGGACCGATTCAATTATAAGAAAAGTCCAACCAATTTTTAAGCTGGAAAAAAATAAGCAGGTTTATTACATTCCCTCCCTGGCTTTTGCCGGATTTCTTAAATATATGGGAGAGGGCGGTAAAATTACAATAAAACATAACAAAATATTTTATAAAAACAGGGTTATACCAATTGACGACGAGGGAACGACCCTTTTAAGCTGGCATGGAAAAGGAAATGATTACACATATATTCCTATTTCAAAAATATTTTTAAGAGAAAAAATAAACGGCAAAAAAATAACCCCAAACTTTTTTAAAGACAAAATCGTCATAATAGGAAGAACAGAAGCAGGAACAGATATTCATGCAAGAGCTGTAAACCCAACATACGCAGGCCCCGAAGCTAATGCTGCAGGGATAGATAATTTTATCAACGATACAGATGAAAAAAGTAATTTAAAAAGGAAATTTATTTCACAACTTCCTCCTTTTATAAAATATGAAATAATAATCTTTTTCTGTTTAATAATAGCGTTTATAGGGCTAACTTCAAAAAATGCAATATATGCTCTTTTTAACAGTTTATTCCTGGTGTTTTTGTATTTATTTATCTCGTTTTATGCTTTTGCGCATCCTGGCATAAGGCTTTGGATACCTATAATTGAGCCTCTTTTTTACATATTACTCACAACCGGTATAATTTTGGCACTAAGATTACACAAAGAAACGACACAAAAAAGAGAAATTATGAATATGTTCGGCAAATTTGTTTCACCGAATGTTTTGTCAACCATTATTAAAAATCCTTCAAAATTGGTTCTTAAAAATTCAAAAAAACGTGTAACAATATTATTTTGTGACGTAAAAGATTTTACAAGTCTTTCAGAAAAATACGACCCGCAAAAATTGGTTGATAATCTTAATGAATTATTTAATGAGATTGTAAATATAATATTTAAAAATAACGGAACGGTAGATAAATTTATCGGAGATTCGGTTATGGCTTACTGGGGTGATCCCATAGCCTCACCTGACGATGCCTACATGGCGGTTAAAACAGCTCTTGAAATAAAGAAAAAAGTAAATGAAATGAAATTAGAAAATGCCAAAAACAATAAAATAATCTTTGATGTAAAAATAGGTATTAACACAGGTGATGCGCTTTTGGGGTTATCGGGTTCAAATAAAATTATGAGTTATACCGCAATGGGAGATGCCGTAAATACCGCATCAAGGCTTGAATCGGCTTGTTCCAAGCTCAAAAAAGATATTTTAATATCCAAATCAACTTACGAAAAAGTTAAAGAAAAAATTCTCGCCATTTATGTTGACAAAATCGAGGTAAAAGGCAAAGACGAACAAATAGAGGTTTATGAACCCGTTAGTTTTGTTCAGGAAAGTTTAAACGAGGTTTAATATGAGTGAAAAAAAGATTAAAAAATGTCCTTTTAATTCCGGTGATTGTACTAAAGAATGTTCTCTTTTCATAGATACAGATGATTTAAATGAACTTCTTGCTGCAAGGCTTGCAAGTCTGGGTATTTTAGACAAGGAAAACGGAATTTGTGCTATTAAAACAATAGCAATGAGCACAGGCCGCTTTATTTTTGAAAATACCTCAACCAAAAGATTTTAAAAAATTTATTAACAAATGTAACAAAAAATATGCTTCTTGAAATCGGACTATAAAAATATTTTTTATATATATGTAACACGAAGATATTTTAAGGAGCTTTATAATGGATTTTACATTCAGATTTTCACCTGAAAGTTCAAAAGGTCAAGAAGCATGGAGTAATTTTTTCTTGTCATCTGATAGTGAAGAAACTCAAGCAGCAGGTGCTATTGCACTTTTGGATGTTAATGATTGTCAAGGAGATACTTTTTGTTCTAAAGATGCTTTTGGAACAACAGATTTTTCAAACATAGGAGAATTTGTTTGTAGCGCAGATAATACTTCTGTAGAAGGTCTTGGTTCAATTGCCTTTACAGGATTTGATTCAGGCATTGATTGTGCTTCATCGGCAGGTTCTTTTGATTGCGCATCTTCTGATTGCGGAGCCTCTTCAAGTAGTTTTATAGGATAATAAGATATAAAAAGGCGGGCTGTGTTTTTAAACACAGCCCGCCTTTTTATAGTTTTTATAAAACAAAATTAATCTTTTTTAAAGCAGTCTCTGCAAAAAATTTCTTTTCCTTCAATTGGTCTGAAGGGGACTTGTGTGTTAACGCCACATTTTGAGCAGACTGCATCATAGAGTTTTCTTTTGTGTTTTTGTTTGCGTGCCTTTCTGCATTCGGTACATCTTTTTGGTTTGTTTGTGAGTCCTTTTTCTGCGTAAAATTCTTGTTCGCCGACTGTGAAAATGAATTCACAACCGCACTCTTCACAGATGAGTTTTTCTTCTTGGTACATTTGGTGTTCTCCTAATTTCAGTAACGGTAATGAAAAAATCAAGTTTTTTCATTTAATCCTTTACATTCTAATGCTTTTTTGAAAAATTTGCAATAGAGGGCACGGAATAATTCCAAAATATACAATTTTGAGAATTTTCCGTGCCCGACCTTAAGAAGGTGAAAACTAAGCACAGCCTTGGTAAAAAGGCTGGCATAGTTTTTACCGGACTAAGGCGGCTTCGTGAAAAATTGTAAATTTTTCCCAAGCCGCTAGAGGACACCAAAATTATTAATTTTTGTCTATTTTTAAAGAGATTAAATCTTTAACAGAATTTATAGGAACAGCAAAACCTATTCCTATGTTTGATTTGTTGTTATCAGGGTTATAAATTGACTGGCTTATTCCTATAACTTCGCCGGTTGTATTCACAAGCGGTCCGCCAGAATTGCCAGGGTTTATTGCCGCATCGGTTTGGATTTTGTTTTTTGTGTAATCTATTCTTGAAACAATTCCCTGTGTTAAAGTTCCCGAAAAACCGAAAGGATTTCCTATGGCAAGGACTTTTTGCCCGACTTTTATTTCTTCGGAATTCCCAAGCTTGACTGTTGACAAAGGTTCTTGGGGCTCTATTTTTAAAAGAGCAATATCGTTTTTTTCTCCTAGAATTGATAAAACTTTTGCTTTATAAACTTTGCCGGAAATCGTAGTGACATCTATATCGTTTGAGCCGTCAACAACATGTGAGCTGGTTAAAATTACGCCCTGTTGGGTTAAAATACAGCCTGTTCCGCTTGAAATTCCTTCTTTAAGTTGGGCGTCAATACAGACTATAGCGGGATTTATTTTTTCGTAAACATTAATATTTATCTGTTCTTCGGCATCATAATTTTGTCCAAAAACAGCAAAACAAGGGAAAATTCCCAAAAAAATCATATAAATAATAAATTTTTTAAATAAATTCATAAAAACCCTCACCCCTTAAAAAATTTTGCATTTTTTTAAAGAAAGTTTCCACCTGCTTTTTTGGTGAACAAAGGTTAATTCTTTTACTTATTAAAATTTTAATGATACAATGTAGAAAAATTAAAATTATTTAAGGAAGGAGAAATCATGGGTAGAATGGATTTATTCAGGCAGCATTTAAAAGAAAAAAGAGCGGTAAAAATAATCGCAGGTATTGACAATTTTGATATCGAAAGCATCAAAAAAGTTGTAACAGCGGCAAATCAGGCAGGTGTAAGCGCAATAGACATTTGTGCAGATACAAAAATAATTTCTCAGGTAAAAGAAATGACAAAGCTTCCTGTTTTTGTTTCATCAATAATTCCTAAGGAATTAGCTCAGGCAATAGAATCAGGTGCTGATGCAATAGAGTTAGGAAATTTTGACGCGCTTTATAAAAACGGCACAAGAATGGGAGTAAATGAGGTTTTAGATCTTGTCAGAGAAACACTTTCTTTAATAGATAAAACACAAACTTTTTTTTGTGTAACAATACCGGGGCATGTGAGCGTGTCAGAGCAGGTTGCACTTGCCGTTAAGCTTGAATCTTTGGGAATTGACCTTATCCAAACAGAAGGTGCAGTAATAGCTCAGGCAAAAAGCGAAGGCGCAAGAGGGCTTCTTGAAGTTGCAAGTGTTTCTATAGCAAATACCATTGAAATCACAAGAAACGTTGATATTCCCGTTATGACAGCATCAGGAATCACTTCAACAACAGCACCGATGGCACTTGCCGCAGGCGCAAGCGCAATCGGAGTAGGCTCTTGTATTAATAAACTTAACTCTCAAATAGCTATGATTGCTCAGGCTAAAAATTTAGTCGAAAGCGTAAATTCAAGCCAAAGAGAAAAAGTTTTAGTATAAATATTTAAAAAAAGGGCGGACTGTCATTTGACAGTCCGCCCTTTTTTTAAATAAAATTTTATTTACCCCTCATTTACCTCTGATTTTTTCTTTCAATTCGCAAAGGAGTTTTTCAAGTTCTGAATTTGTTTTTAATTCTTCTTTAATTTTTTCATAAGAAAAAAGAATAGTAGGATGTTTTTTGTTTAAAAAGTCTGCAATGTTTACAAAGCTCATCTGAGTCATTTCTCTTGCAAGATAAATTGCAAGATGTCTTGTGTGTGAAATTTTTTGGTTTCTTGCAGAACTTTTTAATTCATCTAGAGAGATATCAAAGTATTTGGCGACAGTTTCACAAATATTTTCAATTGTAACTTTTTTCTTTTTCCCGTCGATTTTTAAGACCTTTTTAACGGTATCAACATCAAGCTCAATGTTTTGAATACTTGCAAACGCGCTTACTTTATTGAAGGCCCCTTCAAGTTCTCTTACGTTATCGCAGTAATTATGGGCGATAAATTCAAGAACTTCAGATGAAATTTTCATTCCTATTTCATCTGCAAGATTAGCCAAGATTGCTACTCTTGTTTCAAAATCAGGCGGTGTGATATCAACAACCAAACCCATTTGGAATCTGGTTTTAAGTCTTTCCGGAAGTGTGGGGATGTCTTCAGGTAGGCGGTCTGAAGTTATTACAATTTGCTTTGAGTTATTGTGAAGACTGTCAAAAGTGTGGAAAACTTCTTCCATGGTGCGTTCTTTCGATTCGATAAATTGAATATCGTCAAGCAAAAGCACATCGATATTTCTGTACTTTTGGCGAAATTTTGTCATTCTGTCATTAATATCGCCGCCTTTTCTTATGTTGTTGATAAGTTCATTTGTAAAATCTTCTGTTTTAATATATCTTACTTTTAATTTCGGGTGATTAAAAATTATATAATGACCAATAGCTTGCATTAAGTGGGTTTTACCAAGTCCTGAGGCTCCGTAGATAAAAAGCGGATTATATTTTTTACAAGGGGTTTTTGCAACTGTAAGTGCTGCAGCTTGGGCAAATCGGTTGTTTTCGCCCACTACAAAATTATCAAATTTGTATTTTAAATTCAAATTACAAAAAGATTGCATCTGGGCGAGGTTTTCCATTGGCGTGGCACTTTGAGTTTTTTCCGCGGTTTGTTTTGCTTTTTGAATTTGTTTTTTAAGTTTTTGAGAAAGTTCTTCATCAAAAATTATGTTAAATTCAATTTCTTTGCCCAAAACGTTTTTAAAAGCTTCTATAACCTGATTGTAGTGGTTTTTTCTTATTATGGAAACAGCAAAGGCTTGCCCTGTCAAAACAGAAAATTGGTTGTTTTCATACCCGATAGGCTCTAAAGGTAAAATCCAAGGCTCAAAAGAAGAAGCGGGAATTTTTGGCTCCAGCTCTTTTTTGACTTCTTCCCATATTTTTTTGACTTCTGAGATTTCCATGCCCTCCATGCTACAACAAAAAGAGGGAAATAGGAAATAGGTAATAGGAAATGGGGAAAAGAAGGCAAGTTATAAACTTATAAAACAAAATAAAAAAGCGGGCTTTTGCCCGCTTGAAACCAATCCTTGACCTTATCCCTTTAAGGCATTTTATCTATGCGATAAAATTACCTCCAAATCTGCTTGCTCCATGGAAAAACGATTCCTGCAATAATTCTTGAAAACTTTTTTTCCTGATATCTTTTTTGTTCAAATCAGGAGAATTTATGAATTCCGACGTTTCTTTATAGATACCCGAAACGGTATCTGAAAGTAAAAGTGTAGCCATTTTTCTTTTCCTTGTCTCTCTTAATATTTCTCTCTTATATTAATAAAAAAGAAATAAGGGAAATTATTTACTTTTTATATAATAATAATATAAAAAATTTACAAAAAGTTACAAACCTTCTGTAAAAAATTACATGCCGCCCAGGTTTGTTGTTATTTTTTGCAGTGCAGGGTACATAATTATTATAAAAATAGCCGGCATCATAAAAATAACCATGGGGATAGTCATTTTTGTGCTTGCCATCTGGGCCATTTCTTCTATTTTTTGTCTTTTTCTGACTCTCATTGAATCACAAAAAGCTTCAAGAGATTGTACAATACTGCTTCCGAGTTTTTCTGTTTGAATTAATAGTGCAACAAAAGACTGCAAATCCTGGTTTTCATTTCTCAAAAGCAGGTTTTTGTAAGCGTCCTGTCTGCTTAAACCTGAAAGAATATCTTTGTTTAGTCTATCAAATTCAGTTGAAATTGTTTTTGAAGTCAATTCAAATTCTTCCGCAACTTTTGAAAAAGCAGAGTCAAGCCCCAATCCTGCCTGAACACAGATTGATAATAAATCAACCGCATCAGGAATAAATTTCATGAATTCTTTTCTTCTAAGTGCTATTTCTTTTTTAATTTTAATTTCGGGCAATCTGTAAACTATTAGAATAAACAAAATGCATCCTGCAAGAACCATAAAATCAAATTGAATATAAAGAATAACCGCACAAATAAGAAAAGCAATAAGGGCACCTGTTATTTTTTGTGTTTCAAATTTTATTACATCTTCTTCAGAAGAAGGCTCTCCTGCCTGCAAAAGAAGTTTTTTTGTTTTTCCTATGGTGGATTTTGCATTTTTTTGGGATAAGGGTTCAAGAAGTTCGTGTAAATTACGGATTATGTTTGCAATAAAACTTTCTCTTTTTTTAAATTTTCTTTTAAATCTTTTTTCAAGCGGAGATTGCGGCTCATATAAAAATATCGCCGTTATAATTGCTGCTGCTATTCCGATTGTTAATGATATTATTAAATTCATTTTTCTCCTAAAATTCTATTTCGCTTGCTTTTTTTATTGAAATAAATCCTACAACAATTAAAGCCATCGCGGTTGCAAACGCCATTTGTCCGTCTTTGGTTTCAAAAAGGGGTTTCATATATTCCGGGTTCATAAAAGATATTATCAATAAAACGGCAATCGGAACTATACCTAAGATAATGCCGGATAATCTTGATTGAGCCGTTTGAACACGCAGCTGTCCGATGAGTTTAAATCTTTCTCTGATTGTGGCAGAAAGGCTGTTTAATAATTCTGCAAGATTTCCTCCGATTTCTTTTTGGATAAGAACGGCGGTTATGAAAAATCTCAAATCCATACTTTTTGGCATAATTCTTGTCATACTTAAAAAAGCTTCTTTTGTGTCAATACCTAAAGACAAATCTTTTTTAACAGTTTCAAATACATCGGAAATGGGTTTGGGCATTTCTTCAACAACTGTATCTATAGCTGAAAATAAAGGGTGACCTGCCTTAAGAGAACTTGCCATAAGGTTCAGTGCGTCGGGAAATTGTTTGGAAAATTCAATAAATCTTTTTGTTTCTGTTTGTTTTAAGTAAAAAGTCGGTAAAAAAATTGCTACAATTCCAAAAAGAGACATTAACTTAAAAGGGGTTAAAATAAATAATAAAAAAGGTGCAGCGCATAGTAAGCTTATAAAAATAAATGTGTCTATATAAAGATTTACACCCGAAAGAGCAATTAACTCTTTGATCTTATTTGATATTTTAAAATTTTGAAGGAATTCGCCAATCTGTTGAATTTTATATTCACTGACTTTTAGCAGATTGAACTCTTCTTCATCGTCTTCTATAATATTTGTTTTTTGTTTAATTCTTGTAAGTCTTTTTAAGGTGTTAGGGCTGAGGTCTTTTTCTATTACAAAAATCGCCCAGACAAAAATAGCTGCACTTATTCCGATAATTAAACTTAGGATTAAAAAAATCATTTTTGCAACCTTTGAGTAAGAGGATTGTTTGAAACAGTCAAGCGCGATTTTATTGATAAATCTTTATTTATTTGTGCCTGTTGCGCCTGATTTGTAAAAAGGGAACTTGTGTAAGTGTGTTTTCTTTCTTTGTTAAAGTATTCCAAAGGAATGTTTAAATTCTTTTCTTTGAGTTTTTCAACAAATTTAGGCCTTATTCCTGTTGAGTGATGATAGCCCAAAACTCTTGAATTTTCTATTCCTGTTTGTTCAAAAAGAAAAATATCCTGCATTGAGATAACATTTCCTTCCATCCCTATAAGCTCAGTCACGGAAGTAATTTTTCTTGAGCCGTCTTGAAGCCTGCTTACCTGAATAATTAAATCAATAGCAGAAGATATTTGAGCTTTAATATTTTTTTCAGGCAAATCAATTCCTGAATATAAAGACATAGTTTCTAATCTTGACAGAGCATCTCTTGGGGAATTGGCGTGAAGGGTCGTTAATGAACCGTCATGACCTGTGTTCATGGCTTGGAGCATGTCAAGTGTTTCGGCACCGCGGCACTCCCCTATTATAATCCTGTCAGGGCGCATCCTTAATGCGTTTATAACCAAATCTCTTGCGTTTATTTGCCCTGTGCCTTCAATGTTTGCAGGTCTTGTTTCAAGCCTTACGACATGTTCTTGTTGAAGAGCAAGTTCTGCAGAGTCTTCAATTGTAATAATTCTTTCGTCATTAGGAATTTGAGAAGACAAACTGTTTAAAAGAGTTGTTTTACCTGCACCGGTTCCGCCGCTTATTATAATGTTTAAACGGGCTTTAACTGCAAGAGAAAGTGTGTCGGAGATTTCTTTTGTGAGTGCGCCCCAACCCAATAAACTTTCAAGGCTTCCGGCATCTTGCTTGAATTTTCTTATTGAAAGTGAAGGGCCGTCAAGTGCCAATGGCGGAATAATGGCGTTTACCCTTGAGCCGTCTGCAAGCCTTGCATCTACCATCGGGGATTTTTCGTCTATTCTTCTTCCTACTTTTGAGACAATTCTTTCGATTATATTTCTTAAGTGCTGGTTGTCTTTAAACGAAACACTTGTTTTGTAAAGCTTTCCGTTTTTTTCGATATAGACACTTTTTGGACCATTAACAAGAATATCTGAAACACTCGGATCTTCCAAAAGAGGATCCAAAGGCCCGTATCCTTTTGCCTCTTGTATAATTTCTTTTATAAGACGATCTTTTTCGCTTTTATTTAGAGGGACATTTTTAAAAGAAGTTAAAAGTTGACCTTCTATAAATTGTTTTATAAGTTCTTTTTGTTGTTCGTCATCATAATTTACCCATGTGGGTGTTGAGTTAACCTTTTCAACAAGAAGTCCGTGAAGTTGTTCTTTAAGAGATAAAAAATCATTTGTTCCGTAACCGCTTGCAGCAGAAGGAGTTTCGCTGCTTGATGCAGGTACGGTTATATTTTTATTTGCTGCGTTCAACCTATCCCTAAGTGACAACTTTTACTCCTTATTTGAATAAACTTTTAAAATCAAAAAACGGCTTTCTTTCAACTTTTTTGGCAAAGCTGTGTTTGTAGATATTATCCGAAAGCATTGCGGCAAGTTCTTTATAGCTTTGAGTAATATTTGCATCAGGACCCACTTTGTTTACCGGAACTCCTTTGTTGATAGCAGACATTATAGTAAAGTAATTGTTCGGAATTTTCCAAAAAACTTTTTGTTCTAGAACATCTTCAACATCTTCAACTTTTATTTCGTCGTTTTCCATATATCTGTTTAAAACTATTTTAATTTTTTCTTTTTCATAACCCAATCTTTCAAACAACTCCAAACATCTTTGACAGTTTCTTATAGCCGGAAGGTTTACAATGGCAACCAATAAAATTAAATCAGAATTATCAAGAGCGGTTATTGTTTTTCCGTCAAAACTGGCACTTGTATCAACCACAATGTAAGAAAAAGTTTGTCTTAAAACTGAAAATAACGTTGAAATCTGTTCTGCGCTAATGTCTTCTGCCTGTTCTAAATAAGGAGGGTCGGCAAGAACATAAAGGCTTGTGTCTTTATATTTTTCCAAAGTGCTTAAAAGAAAAGTTTCGTCTATTCGGGAAAGATTTTGAATTACATAAGAAATATCAAATGCAGGGTTTATATCCAAAAAAGTTGTTATATCGCCAAGCTGAAGATTTAAATCAATCAGGGCGACTTTTTCTTTTGTTATATTTGCAATTTCAAGGGCTAAATTTGTTGAAAGTGCCGTTTTTCCTATTCCACCTTTGTTTGAAAAAACAGTTATAACTCTGCAGCGGTTATTTTCAGGGACAAGCCCTGCTATTTGTTCTTTTAACTTTTCCAGTGCGGTTTTTAATTCTTCTTTAATAAGAGGTTTGGGCAAAAATTCTCTTGCACCGGCTCTCATTGCTTTTATTATTAAGTCTGTAGAATAATTTGAGGAAGTAACAATAATCTTGCAGGTTTTATGATTGAGAGAAATTTTATTTATTATATCAAGGGCAAGTTCCGTTTTGTTTGATATGTCAACAATTACAAGATTGGGACGGTTTTCGAGAATATAATTGTAGCCTTCGACAACATCAACAAAAGAATCTAAAATCTGAACATAATCCAATTCTTTTAGAAACAATTTTAAAACATCCGTTGATTGAGTTTGTGTGTCTATGATTACTGTTTGGATTTGATTTGTCATAGGTCTATCCTGTTGTGGTTATCTTTATCGACTTCAACTATTTTCGGTGTTATGAAAATTACCAGTTCTGTATCTCTTTTTTCATTTTTTAAAGAAGAGAAAAGCAATCCTATACCAGGTAAGTCGCCAATCCATGGGACTTTTGATTTGGACTGGGAAGATGTGTGAGACAAAAGCCCTGCTATAACAAGCGTTTCGCCGTCACCTAATTCAACTGTTGTATCAACTTTTCTTGTCTTAAATCCTGGGATTCCGGATTGAGATACATATGAACTGTCAATTTCTGAAACCTCAGGAGATAATTTTAACATAACCCTGTTTGATTTTTCCAGTATAGTAGGAGTGAAATTTAAAATTACGCCGGTTGTCTTAAAATCGTAAGCGATATTACCGTATTGCCCCATTTGAGAAGGAACTGGAATTTCGTTTCCTACGTTAAAACTTCCTGATTTGCCGTTTATGGCAAGAAGTTTAGGCTCTGCAAGGATTTTTACTATACCTTTTTGTTCTGCCATTCTAAGTGCCCATGCCACTCTTGCGGTTGAAGACGAATAGATATATTGCCCGCCGGTGTTTCCGTTAACGGTTGCATTGCTTAAATCCTGGTGGTTTGTAATTCCTAAAATTTGGGTTAAGAAGTTGTCGTAATTTTCACCTACGGTAAATTTAGATTCAAGTTCTCTTGTAAAGTTCCTTGATGCTTCTGTTATTTTAACCTCAAGCAAAACCTGTTTTGTAGGGCTTTCGGTAAGGTCAAGAAGTTTAAAGTTGTAAGCTTTTACAATGTTGTTTATATTTTCTTTTACGGTTGTGGAAGAAATTTTTCCCGATAAAATTACCCCGTCATCTGTGAAGGTGTATTGTAAATCTTCATTAGGCGCAACCTCTTCTATTGCTTGCATAAAAGCATCGGAATCCTGCTGCACTACAAGATTAAAGAAAACAGGTTTGTTGTTGTCGCCCCAAAATATAAGACTTGTTCTTCCGCCTTTTTTGCCGTTTAGCATAAGTTCTTTCGGCGAAAGAAGCACTAAATCAGCTAAAGAAGGGTCTGTGATTGAAATTCTTTTTACCGGTTCATCAAATTTTATTAATTGGGTTTTTCCTACTATTGAATAAAGTTTTTCGTTTGAATCTTTGTAAGGGTTTAAATTAACTGAATCTTTAACTAAATCGCTTTTTACCGTGCCTAGTTGTTGGGGTATGGGCGTGTCTTTATAGTCAGGCTCTGCGGCTTTAACCAGTTTTGCGGTTAAAATCGACATTAAGAACAAAATTATTAAAAGTATGAGACTTTTTTTCAATTTAAACTCCTTTAATCAAAAGTTACCTTCGTTTTGACATTTGCCTCTATAACTTCCACCGACGGGGCATTGCTCAAAGGCGCAATCGGCTGAGGAAGCCCCGAAACTCCGCTTGAAGGATAATCACTTATGGGTATATTTGCAGGCAAATTAGGAAGTGATGAGTAAGAATCATTTGCCGAATAAGTTGAAGCCGGAGATTTTTTCTTTTTCAATCCTATTTTTTTATCACCCGGATTTCTTGAGACAAGGATTAAATTTCCTTTAGAGATACTCATTATAAGATCTGCCATATCATCTGCCGGTACTTCAAAGGTTATTGTTTTTGCGTTTATAATATCGCCCGCCGGAAGACCTTTTTCACCTTCGAGCCCGATTATTTTTACCCCTTCCATTGACCAGCCGCCTTCAAAGTCACTTAGAATATCAACATTTGAGCCTGTTTTCATCCGGTTTGATTTTCCCTGAAATTTTTCTGCAGGAAGGGTTAATGCTCTAAAGCCTTCTTTTAATTCAATTTCGTCTCCGGATATTTTTGCGATATAAGAATCGGTAAAAACGGTTCCTTTTATTATATCTTTTAAAAGCACTTTGTTTACAACGTCAGAACGGTTTTCAAACGCCCCGAAAGTAGGCGTGGAAAAAGAAGAAAAATCTATGTCATCGTCTGCCACAAGCTCTCCTGCTTTCAAATCTTTTGTGGCTACAGCATAAGAAAAATCTTTTATTGTATCTGAGCCTTGGAGCGTTTCAAGAATTTTTTCTTTTTCACCCAGTTGAGCTTGCATATTATTAAAAGATGAATAAGAAATCATAGTCGCCAAAAGAGCAACAACGATTGCCAGAATTATTTTTGAAGTATTTTTATTTGTACGCATAAATTCTTAACCCGAAAAATTACTATGGACCCCAATCCACCCTATGAGCTTGCGGAAAAATTGTCATTTTTCGAATTTTTCCGCATCCTCTATAACATTTTACTATACTAGTGATTTAAGCTCAAATCCATACTTTATTTAGTTGATTTATGTAGGATAAAAGTCGAAAAATACAAAAGGCATAAGCTTTTTGAACAAATTTTTACATTAACCTTTGTTAACAATTTTTATGGGGGAACAACTGAAAGGCTGAATGGGTGAAGAGTTATTTTAGTTGAAAAGTCGAACAGTCGAATAGTTTATAAGAAGATAAGATGAGTAGATGCGTGGGTTATCCTGCTACGCCTCTTGGCATCTTCGCCTCTTTGCATCTTTCTTAAGGCTTAGCCCCACACTCTGTCATTTCTATTTATCATTTACTATTTACTTTTTTATCGTCGTGTTATACTTATTTTTGTAAGAATTTTGGGAAGAATTATGATAAAAAGAGTTTTTGTTGAATTAAAAGAGCACGCACCTTTTACGTTTTTGGGTGCTTTGTCGGGAATTTTGATATTTGTGTTGTTAAAAAACATTCCTTATAAAATTTCTTACGGGCTTTTTTATACTTTTCATCCCTTGCATGTTTTTTTAAGTGCTTATGTAACGGCTTCGATGTACAAACTACACAAGAAAAATCCCGATATGATAAAACTTTTTTTGATAGGATTTTTCGGCTCTGTGGGTGTGGCTACTTTAAGTGATTCTGTTATTCCTTATTTGGGAGAGATTTTGTTAAAGATGCCAAACACTGAGCTTCATTTAGGATTTATCGAAAAGTGGTATTTTGTAAATCCTGTTGCGATTTTGGGGATTGTCACGGCAATTTTTGTTTCAAAAACAAAGTTTCCTCATATGGGGCATGTTTTTGTAAGCACTTGGGCGTCTTTATTTCATATAATGATGGCAGGAGAAAATATGGGCTCAGGAATTTCTTTGTATTTTTGGATTTTAATTTTATTGTTTTTCTCGGTTTGGATTCCATGTTGTTTTAGTGACATAGTTTTTCCGCTTCTTTTTATAAAAGGTCATGATACAGATTGTCCTTGCACTTGTTGCGGCAAGGATTAGAATTTAACTCAAAACAAAAACACCCACAATGGGGTGTTTTTATTTAAAATCGGAGAAGCAGGGATTTGAACCCTGGATACAGATTACTCCATATAACACCTTAGCAGGGTGCCGCCTTAAGCCACTCGGCCACTTCTCCGTGTAATTTTATAATATCATAAAAATATTTTAGGAGTATAATTATTGTATAAATTCATTAAAAGAGGAAATTAAAATGACATTAAAAATCGCAGATAAAGAATTTACATCAAGGTTTATGATAGGAACAGGAAAATATCCTGATTTTGAAGTTATGCAAAAAGCCCACAGGGCAAGCGGTGCACAGATAATTACCGTTGCCATAAGGCGGGTGGAGCTTAATGCCCCGGGGCATGTCGGGTTAATGGATTATATTGATTTGGATAAATACTGGATTTTGCCAAATACCGCAGGCTGTGCGACAGTAGAAGAGGCTGTTAGAATAGCCCATTTAAGCAGGGCAATGGGAATTAATAACTGGATAAAACTTGAGGTAATCCCTGATTCTAAATATCTTCTGCCTGATCCCATAGCGACTCTTGAAGCGGCTAAAATTCTTGTTCAGGAAGGCTTTGTGGTGCTTCCTTATATAAATGCAGATCCTATTCTTGCCAAAAGGCTTGAAGAAATAGGCTGTGCAACGGTTATGCCTTTAGCCTCCCCTATAGGCTCAGGTCAGGGCGTAAGAAATTTAGATAATATAAAAATAATCATTGAAAATACCAATATACCAGTAATTGTCGATGCCGGATTGGGTGTTCCTTCAGATGCGTCAACCGTTATGGAATTGGGCGCAGATGCCTGCCTTTTAAACACCGCTGTTGCACTTGCCCAAGATCCTGAAAAAATGGCATATGCTTTTAAATTGGGAATTGAAGCAGGAAGAGCCTCTTACGAGGCAGGAAGAATTCCGATTAAAGAAATAGCAAGTGCTTCATCTCCGCTTGTTGGTGTTGTAGGAAAATAAATTATTGTTCGCTTATTTTTCTGATTTCCGCAAGAGCCGGATCCAAAAGTCTTCTGCCGACATTTTCAAATTGGATTGAGCAAAGCGATTTTGTGCCGTAAGAAATTATTTTTTCTACTGTGCCTTTTCCGTATTTGGGGTGATAAACCGTTTCCCCCTGTTCAAAAATTTGTGCTCCAAGAGGATTTTCGCTTTGAATTTCGGCAGAATACACAGGTAAAATCCCGCCTTCATTTTGAGTGGAAACATTTAAAATTTCATCTTGTTCTTCTTTTTCTTGGCTTTCAAAGACAGGTTGAGGAGGAATTTCTTGTTCAAGAATTTGCTGAGGAGCAATTTCTATAACATCAAGAGGACTTATGCTTTCTTGAATAATTTCGTCTTCTTCGGCAGGATTTGTAATCGAATTTTCGATAAAATCCAAATCTTCATCGCTTAAATCTTCAATGGTTGTAACCACAGGCTCTTCGGGGGTGTTTATTTCGGATTTAGGTCTGGTGTAGATTTCATCTACTTCTTTTTTAATCTGTTCTTCAACTATTTCCTGTTTTGCGACTTGTTCGGGTGTAGGAGGAGGCGGCGTTACAACAGGGCTTTCAAAATTTGTCTGCGGAAGGTCGCTTAATTTAACGATAAAGGGAATGTGGTTAGTGGCACTTCCATAGACTATAAATTCGCCTGCATTTAATTTATTTAAAAAAGTGTTGTAGCCTGCAAAATAATTTTGAGGCTCAATCGGCGCAAAAAGAAAAAGGTTTTTGGCGATTTGTTTTAACTCGTTTAAATATTTGTAAGAGTAGCTGCAAATTATTGTAGTAAAAGCGTTTTTCGTGGTAAAAATCTGTTTTAAAAGTTTTTTATCCGAATTTTCGCCCAAATTCACAATCACGTAAACTTCCTTGTCAAGGGTTTTTATAAGAGAATAAGCGTAAGAAATCATTTCACGCTGAATCATCTCATCCATTTTGCTCAGGTTAAAGATTGTCGTGACAGGGTGTTTTAATGAGGCTTTAAGCTTTGCAAAATCCTTTTTCTGCTGGGCAAAAACTCCTTTTTCAAAAAATCTCAAAAGCCTGTTTTTAAGCAGTACCAGTTCAATGTAACCTAATTGTCGGTACTGTTCGTCAACAACTTTCAAAAAGGTTTCGAAAGGAACAAACATATCGGGAATTGTTTTAACATAGTTTTGAAGCTCAAGAAAAACTTCCTGAAGCAGAGCTTTTGTTTCTGCTTTGGCATCTGTCAGCCCTTTTTCGTATATAAAATTAATGGCTTCTGAATTAAGCGGAAGTTTAAAACTTTTTCCTGCGGTAAGTCTGTTTTTTGAAAAATCAAAATTTCCTGCAAAATCAAATACTAATACTTTTTTGCCCAAAGCACAGAGCTGGGCGTTTAAATTTTCCGTCAAAAGTCTGCTATCGGAGATTTTTTCGCAGCATATAAGCAGTTTTTCTTTCAAAAATTCATAATCGAGTTTAAGCGGGGTTTTTTGCTGGGCAAGTTCGCCCAGTAAAATCGGGTTTTGAGTGTTAAAAAGTTCAAGGATTTCCTGCGGATAAACCATTCCAACAGGGCTTGAAAGCGAAGGTATAGCACCGTTATAGCCTGTTACCGTCCCCTGATCGTCAAAGTTAAAAAGCAGTTTTGCAACGGCAAAGCTTCCTTCGGAATTTGCTTCAAGGTGCATAATTTGTGCGATAAAAGACTGAATTCTGTCTTTTATAACCAAAAACCCCGACAAAACAAGCTCTTGCGCGCTTGCATCGTAGCTGATTTTCACATAATTGTTTTTGACCTCGATTATCTGCATGTTCCAACCCTTTTGTAGTTTATTTTACTATAAAAAATACTGTGATTTATATATTTACTCCCAAATTCTTAAGTGATGTAAAGATTAAATCCGATTTTTATATCATTTATTTGTTTTTTTTACTAAAATAAAATAAGATGGTAGTGGATTAAAAGTTAGAGAAGAAGGTTTTGTAAATGGTCACTCAAGAGTTGGAAAAAACGGTTCTTTCGCCTCATGAAGTAAGAAACATTTTAAACGCCGATAACCGTGAAATTATCAGGCTGTGCAAAAAAGCCACGATTATCCCTAAGAAAAATAAACAGGGACAAACTTACTTCACCTCAGATGAGGTTAAGCGGCTCAAGAGGCTTCAAAATGAAGTTCCTGCAGTTGTGACCTCACCCATTACTCAGGCAGAATCCAATCTTGTTGTCGCAAATCTTCTTTCAACTTTAGAAAAATTTGAAAACAATATTACAGATTCGCTTTCAAAAGTTATCGAAGAAAAACTTGAAGGCATGGACGAGGTTGTTGTTGAGCTTATCAGATGCAAAACAGAAAACGAAAGCTTAAGACAAAAATTAAACGAACTTAACAAAGAAAATTACAATTTAAAAAACAGCATAAAAAGCTATAAATCAGTGGGACTGGGTTTTTACATAAAAACCTCTCAGGATGATTTCAGTATTTGAAAGTGAATAGGTGAATAAGTAAATAAGTGAATAAGTGTAATTACAATATAATTTAAACTATTCAACTTATCGACTGTTCGACTTATCAACTAAAAAGGAGACGATATGGTTGTAAAAGAGCAGGAAATAAAAGCGATTTCCGAAGAAAAAAATAAAGCACTTAAAATGGCGATTGAAAAAATTGAAAAGGATTTTGGCAAGGGTTCTATTATGAAGCTCGGCGACAGACCTATGGTTAATGTCGAAGCTATTCCTACAGGCGCGTTGGCACTTGACGTGGCACTGGGCGTGGGTGGAATCCCAAGAGGCAGAATTATAGAAGTTTACGGACCGGAAAGTTCGGGTAAAACCACTTTGGCATTGCACATTGTTGCAGAGTGTCAGAAAAAAGGCGGGATAGCAGCTTATGTCGATGCAGAGCACGCACTTGATCCCGAGTATTCAAGAAATTTAGGCGTAAATGTTGATGATTTGTTAATTTCACAGCCTGATACAGGTGAGCAGGCACTTGATATTACAGAAGAACTTGTGCGCTCCGGTGCTGTTGATATTGTTGTTGTGGATTCTGTTGCGGCACTTGTTCCAAAGGCTGAAATCGAAGGCTCTATGGAAGATCAGCAAATGGGACTTCAGGCACGTTTGATGAGCAAGGCTTTGAGAAAATTAACAGGTGTTATCGGAAAAACAAACACTACAGTAATTTTTATCAACCAATTGAGGATGAAAATCGGTGTTATGTACGGGAATCCCGAAACCACAACAGGCGGAAACGCGCTTAAATATTATGCCAGCGTAAGGCTTGAAATCAGAAGGACAGAAGGGCTTAAAAAAGACGCCGAAGATATCGGAAACCATGTAAGAGTGAGGGTTTTGAAAAATAAAGTCGCTCCTCCTTTCAGACAGGCAGAATTTGACATAATTTTCGGCAAAGGCATCTGTAAAATCGGAAACATCATTGACGTTGCCGTTAATTTGGATATAATTAAAAAAGCGGGTGCGTGGTTCAGTTACAACGATGAAAAACTCGGTCAAGGAAGGGATAAAGCAAAAGAACTTTTGGAGAGCAACCCTGCACTTCTTGCCGAAATTGAAACGCTTGTCAGAGAAAAACTTGCCCAGCAGTAACATTGAATTATAATAGGATTATCTTTTCTTGGATTGCCGCGTCAGTCGCCTTGCTCCTTCCTCGCAATGACGGGCTGTGTTTGCATTGTTGTCATTGTTAGGGATAAATGATCGGATTATTACTAAAATCGTTCACGTCGTTGCGAGGCGAAGCCGAAGCAATCTAAAAATCTGATAATAGGTACAAATGATTAAGTTTGATTTGTTTACTTTAGAAGCTTTTGTGTCGGAAAACAAAGATTTTCTGATAAATTCGCGCATACAAAAAATTCAGCAACCGACCAGAAAAGAACTTATTTTACATTTAAGAAATCAAGGTGAAAGCAGAAAATTTTACGTAAATACAAATCCCGAGTTTTATCATGTCTGTTTTATGTCCAAAGAAAACGAGCAAAAACGCCTTATTGAAATTCCCAAAGCTCCGCCGATGTTTTGCATGCTTTTGAGAAAATATTTAGAAGGTGCAAAAATCGCAAAAGTAGAACAACCAAAAAGCGAGCGGATTTTGGAGTTTTATTTTGAGGTTTACAACGAAATTTCGGAAAAAATTTATCTGTGCCTTGCAATAGAGTTGATGGGAAAACACTCGAATGTTGTTTTGTATAACCATGATACAAATGTGATTATAGGCTGCCTTCATAATGTGGGCTCTGATAAAAGCCGCCAAAGGGAGCTTGTGGGCGGGCTTCCTTATGTGTACCCCCCCAAAAGTTCGGGGGGAAAGTTTTTGTGTTTAGCCGATAATTTTGACAAAAAATTGTCTGTGAATGAAAACATTGACAATTATTTTGCTAATTTGCAGGGCGAAAAAAAATTTAAAACATTAAAATCAAAACTTTTTTCTTATTTTAATTCTGATTTGAAAAAAATTAATAACTCGCTTTTAAAACAGCAAAAGCAGATTTCATCAGATGAAAAAACCCAAACTTACCGTAAAAAAGCCGATTTAATCATGAGTGGGTTAAATGAGATTAAGAATAAAGATTTTTTGACATTCATTGAACTTATTGACTGGGAAACGAATTTACCTGTAAAAATCGAATTGGACAAAAGCCTTACTCTAAAAGAAAATGCCAACAGGTATTACAAATTGTACAACAAGGCAAAGACTGCCCATTCAAAAACCGAAGAAATGACAGCAGAATTAAAGCGTGAAAAAGATTATCTGGAGCAGGTTTTGTACTCGGTTGAAAGTGTCCAAAATATTGATGAACTTTTGGAAATCGAAGAAGAAACAGAACAGAAAAGAGGGCAAGAAGGCAAGAAGGCAGGAGGACAAGAGAAGAAAATCTTTTCACCTATTTACCCTCTCACTCTTCACTCTTCACCCTTCACTATTTATATCGGCAAAAATAACAAACAAAACGATTACATCGTGTCAAAACTGGCAAAAGATGAGGACTTGTGGTTTCACGTTAAAGACTGCGCAGGCTCTCATGTTCTTCTAAAAACCGAAAAACAAATTCCTTCAGATGAAATTATTCTTAAATGTGCAAAACTTGCAAAAGAATATTCCAGTGCAAAAAATTCAACCAAAGCGGCGGTTATTTACACCAAAGCCAAATACTTAAAAAAACCGCCAAAAGCAAAGTTAGGCTACGTTACCTTCACTAACGAAAAAGAGATTGTTATAGATTAATTCCTAATATCTGCGGCGAGTTTGTGGGCGGCTAATCCTTCCATTTGCGCTAATTTTGATGCGCAGGGCGAAATGAGTTTTTTGCCTTGAGGAGAAATTATCTGATATGTCTGGATTTTTATAAAATCAAAAACGCTCAAGCCCCCTGAATATTTTGAAACTTCGTTTGTGGGCAAAACGTGGTTTGTGCCAGAGCAGTAATCACCGAAAACTTCTGCAGAAAGATTTCCCACAAAAAGAGAGCCGTAATTTTTGAACTTATTAATATATTTTTTTGCATCTTTAAAGCAGATTTCCAAGTGTTCGGGTGCCTTTTTGTTTGCAATCTCGATTGCCTCGTCAATGTTTTTGACTATAACAGCATATGATTTTTCAAAAGATTTTTCGGCGATTTCTTTTGTCGAAAGCTCATCAAGCTTTTTTTGGGCAAAGATTTCGACTTTTTTGGCAAAATCTTTATCCGTGCAGATTAAGTAAGCTCTTGCATCTTTATCGTGTTCGCACTGGGCGAGCATATCTGCTGCTATAAATTCGGGGTTGGCACTCTCGTCTGCTATTATCATAATTTCAGAAGGTCCTGCAAGAAAATCAATCCCCACCTCGCCGTAAACGTATTTTTTTGCGGCAGTGACATATTTGTTTCCGGGGCCCACGATTTTATTTACTTTGGGAATGGTCTGCGTGCCGTATGCCATGGCAGCTATTGCCTGAATTCCCCCGATTTTGTAAATTTTATCCGCACCCGCCATATCACATGCCACAATCACTTCGGGCTTAATCTTGGGAGAACATGCCACAATCTCATCCACTCCCGCAACGTTTGCAGGTACAATCGTCATAACAGCAGAACTTATAAGCGGATAATTCCCGCCCGGGATATAACATCCGACTTTTTCAAGGTGGATAATTTTGTGCCCCAGCTCATTTTTATCTATTGTTGTTTTTAAACTTTTTAATGACTTTAACTGCTGTTTTGCAAAAGTTTCAACGTTTTTAATAGATTTTTTAATTGCTTTAATCGTATTTGCATCGACTTTTTCGTACGCTTCAAGAATTTCTTCTTTTGTCACCAAAAATCCGTCCAAAATTTCCTTGTCGAATTGAGCGTGGAATTTTCTTATGGCACTGTCTCCTTTTTTTCGAACTTCCTGGGCGATTTCGTCAACAGACGAAATCGCCTCAAATTTGATTTTTTCAAAGAAATTATCTGTCAGATTTTCGTATTTTATTATTTGCATATTATTCCTTTTTTATTTGTCGTTGCGAGGCTTTAGCCGAAGCAATCCAAATAATTTTAATTTTTAGATTGCCGTCCTGAAACAAGTTCAGGATAAACTTCCTCGCAAAGACGAGAATGTTTTGTTACTTACTTCTTGATGCCAAGTTGTTTAAAATTTCCTGCGGAGTTACGTTGTTTTCTGCCATAAATGTCAGGATGAAGTAGGCTAAATCGGCAACTTCCCAACCGAGCCCGTCGCCCTGTTCAAAGTTTACCACTTCAAATGCTTCTTCCATGATTTTTCTTTTCAAGAGAAATTTATCTTTGAAAAGTTTTGTAGTAAAAGAGCTTTCAGGCATGTTTTCTTTCCTTAATTTTAATAATTCAAAAAGCTCAAATACACTGAATTCTTTATCTTCAAAGCAGCTGAATCTGTCCAGATGACAGGCGTTTCCTTTTTGTTTAACTTTAAAAAGAAGCGTGTCAAAATCACAGTCAAACCGCACCGTTTGAAGTTCTTGAATATTGCCTGACGTTTCGCCTTTTGTCCAAAGCTCTTGTCTGGAGCGGCTGAAATATGTTGCAAGCCCTTTTTTAAAAGTTTTTCTTAAAGATTTTTCATTGGAATAAGCAAGCATCAAAACCTGTTTTGTGTCAATATCTTGGACAATAGTGGGAATTAATCCTTTTCCCTTTTCAAAATCAAGGCAAGCAAGAAATGCGTCTTCGAGTTTAACCGTATCCGTGTAAATACACATTCCTAACTGTGTTGAAATGTTTTTGCGGTTAAGATCTACTATTTCTTCAATAGAGCAAATCCCGCCTGCTGCGACAAATTCTTTTTTTGTTGCCTTTTTCAATTCTTCGATTGATGCCATATCGCAGCCCTGCATCATGCCCTCTTTTTCCACAACGGTATAAAGATAGCCCGAACAAAGTTTGTCAAAGTGTTTGATGAAATCGAGTGGGGTTTTGTCCAGCTCTTTTGTCCAGCCTTCTGTTGTGATTCTTCCGTTTTTTGAATCAATCGCCACAATAACCCTGTCTTTGGGAAGCTGCGATAAAAATTCTTCGCTTGCTGCTGTTCCTATTATAATTTTTTTAGCACCTGCTGCTATAAGCCTTTTTGCTTTTTCTACGGTTCTTATCCCACCGCCGACTCGGCACGATGCAATTTTGCAAAGCTGTTTTATTAATTCTTCATTGTCATTTCCGTTTCCCATAGCACAGTCAAGGTCAACAACTGCAATATCGCCAAATCTTGAATAGTATTTTGCAAGTTCAAAGACGTCTTCTCTTTCAAGAACTTTTTCTTTACCTTGCTTAAGCTGTACTGCTTTGCCGTTCATCAAATCTATGCTTGGAATCAACATAATATTTTCCTTTCAATTATTTTTTATTATAGCTTAAAAAATATTTTTGAGAGATAATTGCTTTATAAAATAAGGAGAATTTATGAAAGCGGTTGTATTTGACGGAGAATTAAAACTGGTTACGGACTACAAAAAACCTGAGCCCAAAGTTGGTGAAGCTTTGATAAAAGTTTCTATGGCAGGAATCTGTAACACCGATTTGGAGCTTACAAAAGGCTATATGGGATATAAAGGGATTTTGGGACATGAATTTGTGGGGGTGGTGGAAGAGGTAAATGATAAGGATAAATCATTGTTGGGTAAAAGAGTTGTTGGCGAAATTAACTGCGGCTGTAATAACTGTCAATGGTGTTATCAAGGACTTCAACGACACTGCCCAAACCGCCAAACTTTGGGAATTTGGCAAAAAGACGGCTGCATGGCGCAATACGTTTGCATGCCCCTTGATACTCTTTTAGAAGTGCCTGAAAATGTTTCGGACGAGCAGGCAGTTTTTGTTGAACCTCTTGCCGCAGGTTTGGAGATTTTAGAGCAGCTTCACATTCAGCCAGTTGAAAAAGTTTTGATTTTAGGCGACGGGAAATTGGGTTTAACAACAGCGCTTGCTTTAAATGTAAGTAATTTGGATGTTCTCTTGGTTGGCAAGCATCAAAATAAATTGGATATTGCCAAAAATCAGGGAGTAAATGTTAAGCTTCTTTCTGATTTAGTGATTAAAAAAGAATGGGATTTTGTGGTTGAGGCTACAGGCTCGATTTCAGGGTTTGAAACGGCTTTGAATTTGACAAAACCGCGCGGAACACTTGTTCTCAAAAGTACTGTTGCAGCGTCAAAAGAGTTTAACCTTGCGCCCATTGTAATCGATGAAATAAAAGTTCAGGGCTCCCGCTGCGGTCAGTTCGCTCCTGCATTGAGGCTTTTGAAATCAGAAAAAATTGATTTTTCGCCTTTGATTTCTGCGGTTTATTCTGTCGATAAGGCATTAGAAGCTTTTGAAAAAAACAAAGAAAAAGATACATTAAAAGTTTTGTTAAGATTTTAGGGGGTAAATATATTTGGCTGAATGGCTGAATAGGTGAACGGCTGAAAGGTTATTTTAGTTGAAAAGTCGAATAGTCGAAGAGTTGAAGAGTTGAAAAGTTGAAAAGTTCATGAGCTTGTAAATTCTTCTCACTTCTCACTATTTACCATTTACTATTTACTTATTCCCCTATTTCCTTTTTATAATGTTTCATCTAAAATAGTCTTATGGGTGTGAATTTTATTAAAAGATTAACCATTTTGGATAAATATATCTTGAGGCAGGTTATTGAGATGTTTATCATGGGCGTGTTTGTTTTTACTTCCATAATTTTTGCTTCAGATACTTTTATAACACTTATTAAGCAAATTTCACTTTACGGGATTCCCTTTAAAGTGGCATTGATGATAATTATTTTGAACCTGCCTTCGGTTTTTGTAATGACAATTCCGATGGGGGTTTTGCTTGCGACCGTAATGACTCTTAACAGGCTTTCTTTGGCATCTGAAATTACCGTTATGCGCTCTTGCGGAATAGGAATTAACAGGATAGCAAAACCTATTTTTATATTCGCTGCTATTATGTGTCTTGCAAGTTTTGCGATTAACGAAACGGTTGTACCTGTAATGACAAAACAGTCAAAGGATTTGGCCCTGTGGGCTTTGGGACAAAAAAACATCCCCGAGGGCAAACAGAACTTTATTTTTAAGGAATTAAGAGATAACGGAACACTTAAAAGGCTTTTTTATGTAGGCTATTGCAAAGATAAAGTGCTTCACAACATTACCGTTTTGGATTTAGGAAAAGATGATACAATTCAGGTCCTTCAGGCACAAGATGGCGGCACCTCTCCTTCGGGCTGGGAATTTAACCGCGGGGCTATTTATACTGTCGCTAAAGAAGGCAAAATTTTAAATACGACTTTCTTTGAACACTCTATAGCACAGTTTGGGATAGATTTATCAAGAGAGTTAAATCAAAATGTTGCAAAAGAGCATAATTTTACCTCTTTGATTAAATACATGATAGAAAATCGTGATAAAATTTCGGAGCAAAAAAACTTTTATCTCATACAGCTTTTTGATAAACTTGCGCTTCCGATTACCACCATAGTGCTTGTTTTAATAGGTGTTCCGCTTGCTATTACCCCGCCTCGGGTAAGATACAACAGAGGATTTTTGTTCAGTATTTTGATAATTTTTACTTATTATTTGATTAGAGCCTTGTCGCTGTCTTTTGGTGAAGCGGGCTCACTGCATCCTTTTATTGCAGCATGGGCAGCAAACATCCTGCTTACTCTTGCAGGTGTTGCGCTTTATTACAGAAAAGTTTATACAATAAATTAGCCTTTAATACTTAGTTTTGGCGTTTTTCCGTTTGTCATTAAATTTTCTCTGTTCATTGCCATGGTTGTATTAAAAGCAGCTATGTTGTAATACTCTCTTAGTTTTTCATAATCTTCACTTTGCACAAATTCCACCTGATCAAAGAAATTATTTAATTCTTCGTTAGGCTTTTCAAGTGCTTCGCTTACTCTTGCACCGATATTTTCCCCAAACGCACGAAAACCCTGCCCCATGCTACCCCAGGTTAAACCAAATTGCCCATAATTAGATGTGTTAACAGAATTTGACATTTTTATCCCTTAATTTCGATACTTACAATAATTTAATCGGAATAATCACACCTGAAGTTTAATTATTTAAGGGTAAAAGTACATAAAGTTTACAAAAATTTACGTTTAATCGTTTGAATAAATTCTCACATAATTCCAATAACTCTTATAAACTTTTTTGAGATAATTTTGGGTTTCAAGGTAGGGGATTTGTTCTACAAAATCATCGATGTCGGCAAAATTTATATCTTCTTTCCATCTTGAAACAGAGCCTATTCCACCATTGTAGGCAAGAACAGCTAAGATGTCTTTATCAAAAAGCACTTTTCTGAGTCTTGAATAGTAAATATTTCCGATTTTTATGTTTATGTCGGGCTGGAGCAAAAATTTATCACTTAAAAGATTAATTCCTCTGTCTTTTCCCACTTCGCTTGCTGTTATCGGCATAAGCTGCATAAGCCCCATTGCGCCCACAGGGCTTATGCTTTTGGGGTTGAAATAGCTTTCTTCTCTTATTATTGAAAGGATTAATACAGGGTTGTTGTTAAATATTTTGGCGTTTTCTTTAATCTCTTTATAAAAATGAATCGGATAAACAAGTCTCCAACGGGGGTCTTTTCTGTCGGGTTTAGTTTCAAGTTTATCCATAGCGTCTCTTGCAATTCTTGCAGAAGAAGAAAAATCTCCCTGTTGATAATTAAGCCAGCTTTGAATAAAATCGTCATCTTTGCAAAGTTCGTTTATAAGTCCCCAGTCCTTGACTTGCGCGAGTTTTATTATTAATTCGTTTTCGGAATTTTTTTTGTAAGGGAATAAAATTTCTTTATTTTCAAGTTCTTCTGCCGTTAAACTTAGATTTTTAAACCCGTTTAAATTCAGATAGGAATGGTATGCGTAATAATCATCGGGAAATTGCAGAATGAGATTTTTGTAAAAATTTATCGCAATGTCATAATTTTTTGTCTTTTCATTAATTTTTGCAAGCCAAAACATAACCCTTGGGGTAGAGTTTGTTTTCGGGAAATTGCTAAGATGCTCTGAGCCTATTTTTTTGGCTGTGTAGTAGTCTCTTGTTTTGATTTTTTCGTAAAAAATATTTGAAAGTGATTCTGCCGCGAATTGACCTTTTGGGTATTTGCGGTATAGGGTGTTAAAGCAAGCTAATTGAAGATTTTGGGGCATGTTAAGACAATTTTTGTAAAGCAGATAATCATGACCGGGCGCATTTTCAGACAAACTCAAAAGATATGATATAGATGTTTTTGGGTTTTGGCTTATTGAAAGATAAGTGTCGATTGCATCATAAACAGCCTTATTATCGATTGTGTCTTCAGGGGCTTCATTTATTGCAACAGCATTAACAGGAGGCTCTTTTAGTCCGAATTGCGTGTAATATTTTACCTTTGAATAATCTTTCATTGAATAAGCGTTTTGGACAAAATAAGGCCATGAGATGTTTATGTTTGTGTAATTAAGATATTTTTGCGCATTTTTGAAATCGCCATTTGCCATGTAGGATTTGGCTATTATCAGATTATCTTCGTTTTTGAGTTTTTTATTTAATAAAATCCATTTTTCTATACAATTTATTGAAAATCTTCCCGAGGGTGCTTCTTTGAGATAATTTCTGAAATAATGTGAAGCTTTTTTAATTGTTTTATTTTTCTTTTTTTTGTTTTTTACTCTTTCGATATGGAGGGTTTCAATCGAGCCCATGTAATAGCCTGAAGCAAGCGCGTAATCACTTTGGGGGTATTTTCTAATAATTTCTTTGAATTCTTTTTTTGCTTTTTTATAGCTTTTTTCTTCATACAGGTACTGCGCTTTGGAATATTTTGCCTTAAGGGCTATTTTTGAATTTTTGTATTTTTTGATTATTTCGTTATATTTTTTAATGGCTCCTTTTTTATCTGAAAGTTGCTCGGCACAAAAAGCTTGTCTGTAAAGTGCTGCCGGTTTGAGTTTTGATGTTTTTGGTATTTTTTCAAAATCGGCATAAGCTTGGGATAAGTCGTTGTTTTTATATTTTTCCAAAGCTTGGGTATATTTTTTGTTGCTTATACTCTCCGGAGTCCAAATTTTCGGAGTATTTATAAAAGCAATCGCAATCACAGCAAAAATTATAATTGCAATAAGTGTTATTTTTTGTCTTGATATCATATTTTTTACCCCAAATCAAATTTTATTGTAACAAAAAATATTCTTATAATAAATATTTTGTCTAAGGCTTTTTACAAAAAAAACGTTTATTGTTGCAAAATGAGCGAAAAAATTTTTAAAACAGATTCTAAAACAGCACAAAAGAGTAAGTACTTTTCTATGCCCAGGCATGATTTTGTCTTTCAATCGAGAAAAAATCTTATTAAAAATTACATTCTTGACCCTGAAGTAAAGCTGGTTAAATAAATTTATATTTTTAAGGCTTCGATTTCTTCGACTTCTTTTTTATTTAGCAAAACCGCTCCGCCTAGAAGTTTTGCGTTTAATACTACCTGCGCATAAGATTCTGCAAGTTCTAACTTTAAATAAGCTTGTTTTAAATTAATATCGCCCACTATAAATCCGTGATTTGCCATTAAAACCGCATTGTGTTTTTCAAAATATTTTTCGGTTTTTTCAACAAGTTCTTTTGATGAAGGAAGAGCATAAGGCGCAAGAGGAATTTTGCCGAAATAATAAACATTTTCTGCCATAACCGGTTCTTCCAAGCCTTTTCCTGCCGCGGCAAAAGAACTTAAATATGACGGATGGACATGGATTATTGCATTTATATCGGACCTTTTTTTGTAAAAAGCAACGTGGAGCATTTTTTCGCTTGAAGCTTTTTTGTCTCCTTCAATAACTTTTCCTTCAAAGTCTATTACAACTAAATCTTCCCAAGCCAAATCACCGTTTGAAGAGCCTGACGCGGTTATTATTATTTTATCTTTATAACGAACAGAAATGTTTCCCGAGGCTCCGGGTGAAAATCCTTTTGCATCAACAATATCCCCGTATTTTATGATTTCATTTTTTAAATCGTTTAACATTAAAACCTCTTTTGATTTTAAATAGTTTCATTGTCATTTTTAATTTCGATAACATCAGCTCTTTCTATGCCTGAATCATCATCTTGTGTTGTAGGAGCAAAAGTGTTGTTAGGGTTGTTTTTGCCGTTTTTTTGTTTTCCTAAAGTGTCGGGATTTTTGATTTCCATTCTTTTATATTCAATAGTAGAGCCTTTTGCATCAAGCGCAAGAGCCATTGTAACAAAGGATTGTTGCCTTACTGTATCATATCCTACATGAAGCTTTATGTCGTCGGGGCCCAATGAAAAGAAGAAAGAATTTTCCTGCATTAAAGAGCCGTTCCATGCGTCGTTTGTTAAGTTTACAGAGCCAAACCATGATAGTGTGAGATATTTTGTAAGCCTTAATGTTTCTCTTACATAGGCATTGGAGCGTCCATACATGTATTTATCAAATAAAGGCATCGGAGTATTGTCGTTGTAGCCGGATAGAAAATATCCGACATCTTGCATCCAGTATTTATATTGAGTATGAAGTCTTGGACCTACTCTTGCAAGCATTTGGGTGTCGCCTGTTCCGTAAAGTGAAGCGGCACCTTGGAACACCATTTCAAGCCTTGCGGCCAAAATATCGTCTTTGTTTTTAATTGTTTTTAAAGACGCATCTTGCATAAATCTTTCGCAATTAAAATTGTAAATTGTTTGAGAAACTTCGGTCATATATTTTAATCTTAAAGTTCCTATTCCGCCTTCGCTTTTTAGTGCTCCGATGTTGCCGTCACCAACATCACCGTCTTGCATGTAACCTGCTGCAAATCTTTGTGAAAACATCATATCAAGATTTTTGCCTAAAAAGTTTTCGTTTAAAACTCTGTCATCGTAATATACTTCAGCCATATATTTTGGCATTCTGAAGCCCATAAACCAGTCATCCATATAAGCATTTGATCCGTATTGCAAATATAAATTGTCATCAAGTCTCTGTTTACCTCTTACTATAAACATTTCACCGGCTGTTCCGTAGGCGATATCGGTTTTATTTGTTGCATTTTTGAATTTTGCAATTCCGCCTGCACCAATTTTACCTGCGTTATAGTTAAACATAGGAATAAGTTTTACGGTAGAGCCTTTCGGAGTATCAAAAACAAAACCCGGTCCTGCATAAAAGCCCAAATTTGTTGTTGTTCCAAGTTCAGGATAATCTGCTTCGACGTAATCTTGGTTCTTGTTTGTATGCACCGTGATTGAAGGGATTGTTCCGATTTTTTTCTCGTCAAAATAAATTTCTGCATGTTTTAGAGTTACCGTGTCGTGCTCATCTTTGGAGTTAATTATTAAATCATTGGTTTTGATTTTGAATTTTTCTCCGTGAGAATCTTTTTTATAAAGAGCTTTATCTTGATTTGCAAGGTACATTGTACTTAAATCAGGTCCAAACATGTCTGAGCGAAGATTAATGGGCATTTTCTTTTTAATATAAAGACTTCCTTGCTCTTGGATTATTTTATCGCCGTACATATAGCCCATTTTAGCTTTTGCCTGAATTTGGAAAATGTCGCCTTCGGGTTTTTCCAAAAATGCGTTTTCTTCATTTAAATCCACCTGCATGTAATCGCCGGTTAATTCTTTTCCGTCGCTTATTAAAACAACTTTTCCGAATGCTTTAATCAGGTTGGAGGTTTGGTTATAAATCATTTTGTCGGCTTTTATGGTGGAATTGTTTTTAGGGAAAAATAATACAACGTTACCGTTTGCTTCAAGCTCTGTCCTGTCGGCAAAATATTCCATAGTATTGCAATCCAACAACGCTTGATTTTTGGAAGCGGTTGTTTGGGCGGAAGTTTCTTGTGTTTTTTTATCTTTATTTTTTATTGCAAGCCGAATTTTTTTTACAGGAGGCAGTGTTCCGCGCATCTGCCCTTCGCCGGGTACTTGGTCGGTTTTAGAAATGGATTCTTCTTTCAGTTTTTTTAATCTTTCTTTTTCTTGTTGGGTTATTACGGATGTAAAAAAGTTATTTGTATAACTGTTAATTTCGGAAAAAGAATCCATAGTTTGCTTTTTGCTGTCGATATCAGAAATAACCTTAGGCTCTTGTCCCGCAAAGGCAAGCCCTGAAGATGTCGCTAAAACTATTAATAATAAAATCAGATTTTTTTTCATAGATTCTTTCTATATGTAATTTAAAGGATTATTGGGCCTTCCGTTAATTCTAACTTCAAAATGTAAGTGAGGCCCTGTGCTGTATCCTGTTGTGCCTTCATATCCTACGACTTGTCCTTTGGAAACGTATTCTCCGACGCTTACTCGGGATGAATTTAAATGGGCATATAATGTTGTGGTAGGAGTTCCGTTTACTTGTCCATGGTCTAATATAACGACTTTTCCGTATCCTCCGTACCAGCCTGTATAAATCACTTTTCCTGCATTTGAGGCTCTTATGCTTCCGTTGTAAGGCCCGCCTATATCTATGCCGGAGTGGAAACTCCTGCTGTTAAATATCGGGTGCCTTCTCCAACCGAAAGGCGAGGTTATTCTTCCGCTTATGGGTTTTATAAATCCTGAAACAATCCTGATATCTGAAGCATGACTCCCTCTTGAAATCATTGCCTGGATGCTTTCGGATTGTCTGGCAAGCTCTCTTTCTGCCTGCTCATAAGTTCTGCGGTCAGTCCTTAATCTGTGAATCATATTTTCGTTTCGGGCAATGTCTTGCTGAATAGCTTGTTGCTGATAATTTATATTTTTTATAGAACGCGAAAGTACTCTTTTTTGTTCTTCAATATTATACTTCAAAAGCGCAATTTCTTTAGCCTTCATTCTGGCATAATTCATTCTGCGATAGTCGCCTCTTATGACTATTCCTTCAAAATAGAGCCTGTCCAAAAAGGAATTAAAATCCTGTGCGCTTAACAGTAATTCAAAAAATCCCCCTCTTTGGCTTTTGAAAATCTGTCTTATTCTTCTTTTCATCTGAAACTCTATTTCGGAAAAATCAGACAAAGATCTTGATAAATCTGTTTCTAAATTACTTAACTTGCTTTGAGTAGTGTTTAATTGCTGTCTGGATTCAACCAGCGATGAAGTTGTTCTCTCAAGTTTTTGCTGATTTTTATAAAGTTTATTTGTTTCTAAGTTTTCAAGCCATTTTAAATGGTTAATTTTTGCTCTTGTCTGCTGTTGTTTTTGTTGAAGTTCCGTGTTTGCAAAACAAGGCATGGCAACAAAGCTCAGCATTGCCGTTGCAAAGAAAAAAATCGCAAATATTTTAAATATATTTTTATTCACCGTTTACCTTGTTCGGCTTATACCCATACCGCCGGCTATCCCTCAGCCTGTATGGGTTTAGCACTTCTTAGTTCGGATTTGAAAAATTACAAAAAATTGTCATTTTTTGAATTTTTCCTCATCCTCTATTTTATTAAAAGAGGCAGCATCATAAGCCCTACAGTCCATGAAATGAATGTAAAAGCTATTATTGCAATAATTATCTTCTGATGTTTTCTGAAAAATTCCATAATCCTCTCCAATGATAATATTTTACTATTAAACCGCCAAAAGTGCAAGAGGGGGTAAATGTATTTAGCTGAATGGCTGAACGGGTGAAAGGCTGAAAGGTTATTTTAGTTTAAAAGTCGAATAGTCGAATAGTTGAAGAGTTTTATATTAGTCGCGAAGCGACAAATTGGACTTATTCACTTATTTACCCATTCACTTCTATTTACCATTTACCATTTACTATTTACTGTATAAAATTGCCAAAATGTCAAAAATATTATAGAATTAATTCATGAAATATAATTTTTTAAATATTTTTTTGGATAAAGAAGATTTATTTAATCAGGAAAAATTTTCCATCGATAAATTTTTGCTTGAAAACAATTATTCCCAAATTGAAAAAATTTATAATTTTTATAAAGAAACATCCAATTTATTGTACGTAAGCGGTTTTTTAGGAACCGGCAAAACGCAGGTCATTAATTACACTGCAAGTTTTTTATCGGCAGAAACAGTCTTGTTGAGTTATTTTTGTTCAAGTTCAACCATTCTGGATGATATTTTGCTTTCGTTTTTTGCAGAATTCAGAAGGCTTGCGGATAAAAAATTGATTGTTGAGCCTAAAGTTAAGACCGAAAATTTTGCCGAGAAAATAAACGTATATTTTTCTCAAATAGAAAGACCTTTTGTTATAATCTTGGATTCTTTTGATTCAATTTTATCTGAAAATCGGCAAGAAATTTTGGATTTTATAATGCATTTGTGCAAACTTAACAAAGTAAAAGCTGTTATTATTTCTAAAACTTTTGAGCAGGAATATTTTAACAATCCTTCTGTGAGGCTTGAAAAAGTTGCTCTAAGTGCTTTTTCTCAAGGCATTTTTGAAAAATATCTCAAGTCCGAAGGCATAAAACTTCCGCCTAAAATTTTGGAAGAATTTTATAAACAGACAAGGGGGTATATGTTTTTTACCTCGCTTGTAATTAATTTAATTAAGTCAAAAAACCTTGAGCCCATTCAGTTTTTAAGAGAATTCAGCGAAAGTTTTTTAACTCTTGACGAGTTTTTGTCAAGGCAAACTTTAGGGTTTATTTCTTCCGAGGCAAAAAATTTATTTTGGTTTTTATCAATGCTTCGCCACCCTGTAAATATTGAGCTGCTAAAAATATTAGATGTTTATGACGAACAAAAAATGAAAAATTTGAAAGATAATTTTATTCTTGTTAAAAATAATTCTTCGGTGTATATTCACGAGTTTTTTAAAGACAGGTTTGATATTGAGCCGCCTGCCAATATTGTACAAAAAATGCATCAATACATTGTTGATATTTACAAAACACAACTTCCTCTAAAACCTTTTGAGCGAAACATTTTAATTTCAAGGCAAACCATGAGAAAAGAAATCAAATACCATGAATTTTTCCTTCCTAAAAAAATAAACACATTAGAGGATAAAAATATTGATATAGGCTATTTGTCTTATGCAAAAGGTCTTGAATTTGATTTGGGTCATCCGACGTCGGCAAGCAGTCAAAGTGTTGTTTCTGCTCCTTTTTCGGAGACTAAAAAAGAGGTGGAAGTAAAAACGTTTAACCCTGAGGCAAAAGATAAAACTCGCATTGTTTCTCAAATTTTTCCCCATGAAAAATTACAAAAAGCTGAAGAAGTTAAAAAAATAAGTATCTCGGATTTGATAAAAAACATTAAAGATGCAAAAAGGGCTTATAATTACGGATTGGTAATCGATTTTTGCAAAGAATTACTTTTGCGCGAAGACACTCTTGAAAATAAAAAAGATTTACCGTTTATTTATACGGAGCTTGCTTTTGCATACCAAAAAATGGCAGATATTGAAAACGCACTTAAGTATTTTAATCTTGCTCAGGAAAAATTTTTACAGCAAGGAAAAACAACAGAAGCAAATGAAATAAAACTTACAATTTCTAACATATTTATTGAAAATTATAAAACAGAACAGGCAAAATTTATTTTGGAAGATATTTTAAAGTGCGAAGAAATTACAGATATCTTAAGAATAAAAGCTTTAATGCATCTTGCAGTTGTTGAAGACAACCTTTCTAATACCCAAAAAACATTTGAATATTATAAACAAGCGGTTAAAATTTCAAAAGACGTTATTGATAATAATGTCTTAATGGAGCTTTATTTTCGTTTTGCTGCCTTTTTGGATGATAATAATGAAACTCAGCTTGCTCAAGAATATTATTTAAAATGCATTAATCTTGATTTGGAATCGGATAATAATTTTGTTGCTCTTGCAAATTCAAATCTTGCTGATTTGTATCTGGAACAGGAAAATTCAAAATCTGCAAGGGAACACTATTTTAGGGCTTTTGAAATTTATAATAAAAACGGTAATTATGATGGATTATATCATTCTTCGTCAAAGCTTGCCGTTATTTTAAGTATAAGAAGCCCCCAGGAAACACTTAAATATCTTGAAGCTGCATTTGAAAGCGCAAGTTTTTTAAATGACAAATTTTATATGGCATCTGCACAGCTGGCCTTGGGCGATTTTTTCTATGATTCGCTTAATGATGAAATGGCTATTAAAAATTATCTCGGAGCATTGAAAATTATCGAAAAAGAATCTGATAAAGAAAATTCCGATAAAATTCAGCTAAGGCTTAAGGATGTAAAATTAAGAATAGGTGAAGAAAAATTTATTGAACTTATAAACAGGTTTGGCAATGAATGATTTTGGAGAAAAAACGGCGATTATTGAAAAATATGCGCGAATTTTTCTTGAAAAAAATTCGCGCCTCAATTTGATTTCAAAAAACGATGAAAAAGTTTTTCTCAAAAAACATGTATCAGATTCTCTTGCAATAGATAAATTTTTTCAAAAACATAAAATAAAAAAAGGTCAAAAACTCCTTGACATGGGAACAGGCGGCGGGCTTCCAGCTGTTCCTATTGCAATTTTTTATCCGGTTTTGGAAGTTTTTGCAATAGACAGCATAAGCAAAAAAATTAATGCGGTGGAAGAAATCAAAAAAGAACTTGAATTAGAAAATCTTTATCCGATTTGGGGCAGGGTTGAAAATTTACCGGCGCAAAACCCTGAAAAGTTTGATTATGTTGTTACAAGAGCACTTGCGCCTTTGGATAAAATTTTAAAGTACGCAATTCCTAATTTAAAAACGGGCGGATATTTTATTGCATACAAGTCAAAAAGAGCACTTGATGAGATTAAAGAAGCCCAAAAAACTTTAAAAAAATACAATTTAAAAGTTGTTGAAATCATTGAATATGAATTAAAATCAGAACAAACGTATCAAAGAAATCTGATTGTTATTAAAGTGAGTAAATAGTAAATGGTAAATGGTAAATGGTGAGAGGTGAGAAGTGAGAAGTGAGAAGAATTTACAAGCTCATGAACTTTTCAACTCTTCGACTGTTCGACTTTTCAACTCATCAATCCAAATAAAAAGCCCGAAAAATTTCGGGCGAAAATCTTTTGAAGGGAAGGTAGGGTAGGTTGGGGTGTAGGGGGTTTGTTTTTATGTGTAAACTTTGAAAGGAGTTAGGCGATTTTCAGGATTGACCTGTTGTTGAATGCAATCATTTCCATATATTCAAATAAATCTTCGGAGCGGTCAACAAAAGGAGCTTGAACAACTTTTTCTTCTTGGATTTTGTCTGTTGCATCTTCTTCGACTTCTTTTTTGACAGGTTTTAAAATCATCGGATTTTTGCCTCGTTTTTGCTCTCGTATATATAAAGTATATACCAAGAGTTGGATTTCAGGTTTACTGAAAACTGTTACATAAATTAATATTTTTAAAGCTTTTTTTTAACAATTTTTGGTTCAAAAATGTTTTTATATAATAAAGGTAGGAATACAGTAAAGTTATGACATATCCGATTAATACAAAGTTAAATCAATATCCGCAGGGGTTTTCGGCAACACCCGCAATACCTGTTGATGCTGAAAAAGTTAAACAAAGCGTTAATCAAAATGGGCTTGTAAAACAGGCAAAAGAAGAAGAAAATCCTGTACTTTTGCTTGGTGTTATGATGCCTATTTGGGCAGCTATCGGTCATTTAATGGCAAAATTTAATTATGCCTGTTCTGATGCTAACGGAAAAAATATTTTGCAAAAAATAGCAGATTTTGGTCACAATATCGGAGAAAATAAGGTTTTTAAATCTCCGGGTGCAAAACATGCAGGTAATATTTTTTCAAATATAAAAAACTTTGCTAAAACAAAAATTATTGACAAAAGCAGTATATTGTCTGCAATGTTCAAAACTCCTACTGCACCTGAATTTCAGATGGCAAAAGTGATGTCAAAAGGGACTATTTCTGAAGTTGCAACAGATGCTTCTCAAGCTTTGGATGTTTTTGTTGCTCAGCACAATAGTTTGGACGACGCGCTTAAAGCTTTAAAAATTGATAAAGTATTATATGAAAATATTAAAAAAGATCCATACAAACATATAGACGATATAATTGATATTTGCAAAAAACAAAAAGGCGATGCTTTTGTAATGCTTAAAAAATTGGGTAGAATGCCTTTGCCAAAGTTTTTGCAAAGAAAAGTTTATTTTTCTGAACTTGCAAATAAATTAACTTTCTTAAAAGGGTTAAAAAATCCTAACCCTAATCTTAATGTAGTCGGTAAGGTTTTACCAAAAATGAGCATCAGGACTTTAGAAGGGTTTACAAACGGTACAGCTGGAGGCAAATTTGCCATTTTGATGCAGGCTTACATTTTTGCATCAGCACTTATAAAAGCAGCAAAAGCTCCAAAAGGTCAAAAAGTAAAGACTTTTTCAGAAAATGTATTTTATGATTTAGGATTTTATTTAACAATTCCTTCAAGTATGGCACTTATGCATGGAGCAGGAGGGCTTAAATATATCGGAATGAGTGAAAAACAAGTCGATTTTTACAGAAAAGCTTTGGAAAAACTTAATGCAAGTGTTGATGCCGGAACAATAAGCAAAGTCAAATACTTAAAAGCCAGAAAAGATTTAGGAATTTTATTAAAAGGAAATACCAAAATTTTAAAAAGCGATAAATTCTTAGTTAGAAGCGCAAAACATCTTAAAAATATTGTTTATAATCCTTTGAAATGGGCGGGGAAAATGGTTTCAGTCGGCTTAGAAAGAATAAAACCTTATGCCGGAAAAGATGCAAACGCTATATTAAAAGGTTTTGGTAAATTTAAATATAAGCTTAAAGGCGCAGCAGGGGTTCCTGCAAGGTTTTTACTTTTCAGTATGGTTTTTGCTCCGTTTCTTGCAAAATATTTTGCAAAAGCATCTCATCTTATATTCGGCAGACCTACAAAATCGGTACTTGATGATGACAAAGAGTCAAAAGCACCCGAACAAATTAAATCGCAACCGACAAATCAGCAAGGGGCAGTGCCTACATCTTTAATCACTCCCCCTGCACAAAGCGGTAATTTAGTAAATATGTATAATCAGCAAGCAAATAAACCTGTTCCTCAGGCAGTTCAGCCACAGCAGCCTGCTTCTCAACAGCAAATTGCGCCTGGGCAAGCTTTGCAGCCTGTTGTTCAGCCTGCCGCTGTGCAGCCAAACACTGAAACCTCTTTGGTTTATCCGCCCAAAACAGCAAATCAGACTCCGCCTGCACCTGCAAGAACTTATGTTCCTTCGGCAGAGCCTATAAAGCAAGAAAAAACTCAACAAATGACAGAAGCTGAGCAAAAACTCGCACTTGCGCTCCAAAAAGCAGATTCCGCCGAGCAGTACGCTAAAAAATATGCAGGATAATAATTGGTTGAATAGGTGAAGAGCTGAAAAGTTATAAAATTGATGTCATTGCGAGCGACCAACGGGAGCGAAGCAATCCAAAAGATGGGGAGGTCGGGGAATATCTACCCTAATTTACTTATTAAATTTTTATAAAACCACTGGCAAATTATTTTTTTTTGGGGTTTAATATAAAAAATACAGAAAAAATTTTATTTGAAGAAGGAAAAATTTTGAATACGATTTTGAATACCGATTTAGATACTGCCCAAAGAAATTGTGTCGCAAGCCCAATTCATAAAAATCGTTTTCAAAAATTAGAGACGGCATTAAGAGATTTATTTTATAAGGAGTTGAATTCAAGCGACTCTATTTTTTTGGAAATTTCGCCTTTATTGGTTAAAAAAGTTGCGATGTTTTTATCGGGGCTTGCTTTCAGACCTGCAGCGATTGGAATTTGCGGGGAAACCGCAAGCGGAAAATCCACTATAGTAACAGATTCAATAGATGTCATAAACAGTTTTGCGCAAGAATTTATTCTAGAAAATGTCGTAACTACAATTAACACCGACGATTACTACTATGACCGCTCAAAAGAAGTCCAAAAAGCGGGTTCTTTTGCCGAGTTTGTAAAAACTTACGATTTAGATGTTCCGCAGGCAATGGAATTGAGCCTGATGAAAAAACACATTCAAGCTCTTTTAAGCAAGCAAAGCGTTTTGCTCCCCAAATACGATATGTCGGGAACTGCAAAAAGATTTGAAAATCACACAAAGGCTAATCCTTGTTCTGTGGTAATTTCAGAAGGGCTTTTTACTTTAACCGATGAAATTGCGGATGTTTTTGATTTTAAAATTTATGTTGATATAGATAAATCCGTTCAAAAAAGAAGATTTTACGAAAGGGCACAAAAAAGAGGGCTGGGAGACTCTGCCGACAGAATTTTTCAAAATGCAACAGATAAGGCAGAAATTTATATAAGACCTTGCATGAAAAGAGCAGATATTGTTTTAAACGGTGAAATTTCAAGACAAAAGTATAAACAATTTGTTGCTTCTTTTCTTAATTGCCTCGGTGAGATTTATTATGGTATAATAATGTAGGCATTTAGTTTAAGGAATAAGTATGAAATTATGCGTGTTTCAGGGAACTTTTAATCCCATTCACAGTATTCATATGGCTATGGCAGGTTTTGTAAAGAAAGTTTATAACTTTGACACTATTTTGTTTATCCCTGCTTATAAGCCGCCGCATAAGGAATTTGACGATGATTTGGCAAACCATAGACTACAGATGGTCAAAATTGCAATCGAAGGCAACACCTCTTTTTCTATAAGTAATATTGAATTTCAAAACGAAAGATATTCTTATACTTATCTTACGATAGAAGAACTTTATAAAAGATATAAAATCGAAGGGAAAATTGCTTTTATAATAGGAATGGACGCTTTCAGAGAAGTTACAGAATGGTATGAGGCAGACAAACTTAAGACATTGGTTGATTTTATAGTTTTCCCCAGAGGGCAGGAGATTGATAAAGATAGACTTGCGCTGTTAAGATATAAGGGCTACAATTTTACGATTGCAAAAATGGATGCGGTGGATTTGTCTTCTTCTATGGTTAGAGAAAGAATTGTAAAAGGGCAGTCTGTTGCCGGTTTAATCCCTCTTAAAGTTATGGAGTATATAAGAGAAAATGGATTATACAAACAAGAGTGACAAAGAGATTTTAGCTTGGCTTGAAAAAAACTTGAGTCAGGGGCGTTTTTTACACTCTTTGGGCTGTGCCAAGCGTTCAGTAGAGCTTGCAAAAAAATTCGGGCAAGATGAAAAAAAAGCTTATGTTGCAGGACTTTTGCATGATTGTGCCAAATCTTTTGATGTGGAAGAAATGCGCAAAATAATTAATGATAAAAAACTTGATGTTGCGTCTTGTGAATTTGTAAATCCTAAAACTCTTCATGCTCCGCTTAGTGCTTATGTTGCAAAGACTGCTTTTGGAGTTGAAGATGAGGAAATTTTGTCTGCAATCCGCTGGCACACTTTGGGTAGGGTTAATATGAGTAAGTTTGAGAAAATTATTTTTCTTGCAGATAAAATAGAGCCTCACACAAGAAAAACAGAGTATGCACAGCTTATTATGGGGATTTTGGAAGAAGAAAACGGAATAGACAAAGCACTTTTGGTCTGCTACGGCGAAACAATAAAAAGTCTTAAAGCGCGCGGTCTGGAAATTTGCCAAGTCACGATTGACGTTTATAACAGTCTTCAAAGTTTATAAGAAGACAAGTAAAGTAGGTCGGCATTGCTATGCCGACAAAATTATTGGCGGGAT
>Ga0116170_10000349_pt1 | contig 48966 bp, 92 predicted proteins | sample AD_JPNHW1_MetaG_FD_89797 | JGI IMG/M metagenome (GOLD analysis project Ga0116170, IMG submission 89797) | Active sludge microbial communities of municipal wastewater-treating anaerobic digesters from Japan - AD_JPNHW1_MetaG | ecosystem: Engineered > Bioreactor > Anaerobic > Digestate | place... | reverse complement strand
TTAAAGCCAAGCGAATTTTAACAATGTTAAATACCATTTGAAGGTGAGTAATATGGGTGCAACTTGGACAGAAAAACATGATAATTTTTTAAGGGATAATTCTAATACAATGTCATTATCTGATATGGCAAATGTGTTGCATAGAACAATCGGCGCAACTGCGACTAGATGTTCCAAACTAAAAATTAAATTATATAAATCTGTGTTTCCAGATACAATCGAAAAGATTCTGTCCAACACTCATATTCCAGCGATTGTGTTCGCTAAAGAATTAGGCATATCAGTAACAACAATTAATGGAATATTACATGATTATAATATTGAGAGAGATATTAGTTATGTCAAACCATTAATTGAATTAAAACAAAGTTGCAAATTTAGACCATATCGAAGAGTGATGGAACTATCTATAAAACGAAGATTACTTCCAAATGAAACTATCCATCACATAGATATGAATAAACAAAATAACTCTATTGATAATCTATACTTGTGTTCAAACAGCAAGCATCATATTGCGCATGGAACTTTAAACAAGGCGGTAAGTGAATTGATGAAACGAGGAATTATAAAATTTACAGATGGGGAGTATGTGATTGTAGAATGATTTATGATATGATTTTAGAGGAAATGAAAAGTAGAAAGGCATATTTATATGAACGATATGCACCTTACTACACAATCTCGTTTGCTTGTCACTCATTCAATCTCATGAATCATAAACGAAAGATTTACTATGAGGGTAAAAAGATTCTCAATGCCAGACTTCCAATTTTGTTTGTGAGTCCAGCCGGATTCATGAAAAGTTTTTATCTCACAAATATGGCAGGGGATAAGGACGTAGGTGTGTTTAACAATGCGGGAATGAAAGTCGGATATGAGCAGTCGATGACTGAAGCGGGACTTGTCGGGACACTTGGAAAAGATGGATTCGGAGAACAGCGCTCTATTCCTGGAGCAGCAGAAATCTATAAAGATGGCCTTATGCTCGTCGATGAGTTCAGTGGTATTACACAGGCGATGAAGTCAACCACAAACAATCAGATGGATTCGCAGTTACTCACTATCCTCGATGGTGGTCACGTTGTTAAGCGTCTGGCTTGTGGTATGCATGAGTTCGATACGAGTGTAACTCTATGGACGGGTGTCCAGCCAGCAAAGATTGATATGGCTAGTGGTCTTGGTCGTCGTTTCTGTTATATGCTTTTCATGCCAACACGGAAAGACAACAAGATGATTATGCAAGCCCGTCACAATGCGAAGAATATTCAGCCTGATCCGACGGAGATGCTGAAGATTAATAACATGAACAAAAGTTTTATTGCAAGCCTTAACACGATTGAGCGTGTAAATTATCCAGATGAGATTCTCAATCTCTATGAGAAGATGGGTATCTTTAGTTTCGAGGCAGCACTCTATGACCAGTTAATTCTCGGATATAACCTTGCAAAGTTCGGAGCAAAGAAGAAGATGGATCTCGTTATCAACGATGAACTTAAGATGCTTCTGACGCAGGAAAAAGAGTGGCGGCTTGAAATCAACCTCGGTGTCGATCTCGGACTCATGAAGAATATGATTCGTATTCTCGGTGGTAAGACCAACACGCAGATGCTCGCAAGCGAGTGCACGATGGTAGGTTGGAACGCAGAGCAGATGAACCAGGTTCTGAATGATATGCAGAGATACAATATGATTAAGCGTATTGGTAATAAGGTGGAGTTAGCATGATTCGATTAATTAATGATGATGTAATGTTCGTGGATGAGAGTCGTTCAACTATGCGTAGGGCTGGTTGCACAATTGTAGAACATCTGCGTGGTAAGATTTATACAAGGGAAGAGATTGATCATCTATTTGAGATGGTTCCTGAACTCATTCGCCTTCGTAAGAATCTTTCTGAACGAAGTGAGCATGGAAGAGAAGCGCGTGGGGTTATAATGACGAAACCGTTCAAGCCTACATTCATGGAAGAGAATGAGTCTGTCTTTATGGATGCCACGCTTGACTATCAGTATGTCACTGTGCGCGATATAGATGAGATACTCGAAGCCATTCCAGTTCTTGCGAGGTGTTTGTAATGGATAACTTCCATGTAACAACTTTCGATCCAGACGCAGATGATAATCAGACTTGTAAAAACTGTGCACAACCTTGGTATACATGGTGTAGGATTAAGATTGCGTTAAAGTTAAGACGTGAACCAATCCATTGTGGAACGAAGTTTGGTTTTGTGAGGGTGTAATAATGGTGCGCGAGAAACACAGTGTCTACATTGACACGGAGAAGTTCGATAACGCAAAGAAGCAGGGAATCAACATCAGCCAGGTTCTTGAAAATGCTCTCGATAAATTCGGCCAAGACGAGAACTTTGAATATACCCTTCAATTGGATTATCTTGCATCGCAGATAACCGACAGAGAACAAAAACTCGAAGCCCTCTCCAAAGAAGCGAGCGTTATTGAAAGGCAACTTAAGACGGTAAAGGATGAATACAAGCGTGTGTCGAAGGCATTCAAGATGGAAGAGAATGCAATCACGATGAGCAATCTGCTTGCTACGCTCAACCGTGTAATCAATGCTTGCGAGTTTGACGAGGCTCGCGTAAAAATATCCGCAGAAGATATTCTTCCGCAGATCAGTAAGTTAAATCGTCACTTTGATTTGACGAAGCATATTGCTATCGTCGAAGAAACCTATTCTTAAGAAAATAAGAAATGTTGGATGATGAACATTATTAATGCTCCACCCGCACCTGCGAGTGCATCCATCAAATAAAGTTTTATTCTTGTCTCCGCATTGACGGCCTTTTGGTCGCCCTCTTTTTGGAGACAGGTCTTTTCAAATTCATCGAGTTTTTCTGCGAGTGCATCGATGTTATTGTTCTGCCGTTCGAGTTCTTTCAGAACGTGGTTTCTCCACTCTGACCAGTCTCCTTTGACATCCATTACACACCTCGAAACTCAATGTAAATGCTTGCGACATTTTCGTCGTCTGTAATCTTCGTAACCTTGAGCGTGTATTCTTTTATTGTGTCATCTGCATGACGCATGTTTATGCGACAAGTGAATTCTTTTCTATCCTCGTCAAGAAGTCTTCCTACATACTGGAAAGTCTCTTCCGAATCGTAGATGACTCTTGTCGATTTACCGATTAAACAATCTCTCGACCAACCGAGCATTTCTTCAAGTCGTTTGTTCGTGTCGATTATAACACGCCCGGATGTCATCAACATCCCAATGGGAGCGTGATCGAGAATCGCACGGTAACGACGGTTTGCCTTTTGGAGTTCATGCTCCTTACAAGAAAGAGCCTCCGTCATGCTGCGTATCTTATCGAGAGACGATTTATCAGCATTAAAAGTTTTGATCATGGCGGGGTCACCGCCGGGCCATCTGCGCTTGCCATAATGAACATCCAGATGACGTCATTCGATGGAACAGACAGAGTTGAACCACCTGAAAAGTTCACAACAAATTCAATGCGATACATCCCAATAACATCAGTTTGACCAGCAACCCACTGATATTTAATCTTTCCCTCTGATGCGGATACAATTGTACACGAACCTTTATCGACGGTAGGAGATGTGCCATCATCTAAAGTCATCGTCATTGTAACAGTGGCGCCGACTAAATTGATGGGAGTTGCATCGTCATACTCCAACACGTATTCAAAAGGATAAATATTTCCCTGTTTCATTCTCATTTTACATCACGTCCATCTTCTAAACTTACATTAGTATGGTCATAGATCGAAGTCGATCTCGTAAATTGCTGAACTAATCTGGTTTGTGCATTGCGATATACGGAAACTAATTTTGTATTCTTCAATCTCATTATGAATTGAGTGGTTGCACCAGAAAATGTCACAGTTATTTTTACTAACTCTGATAAAGTTCTCGTTACTTTCTTCGTTATTGTATCGGATATATTGATTGTTTCAATGAAAGTAACTACTCGTGCCCTTATCAATGTATCGAGAATATTAATCTGCTCTGTTAAATTGCGAGTGAGTTCTGTGGTTCTGTTTATCGTTGAATGAACTGATTCGGTTAATGTTCTTGTTATGGTTTTTGCTCCGATTGCATCTCCCAAATGAACGTGTTCAATGAAATAAATAACTCTACGCAACCACATATCTATTGTAACAACAACTTGTTCTTCCAATACTCTTGTAAGTTTTGTGGTTCTACCAACACTTAATAACACACTCTCAACTATGTTGCGTGTTAAAGTGGAAGACTTGTCCATTGTTATTTGTATATTTTCTGTGAGGGTTCTATTAAGTCCTGCCAGATATATTACTGTTGCTTTCACGGACTCACTGAATGAACGTGTAAGTCGTTTGAATGTATTGTCGGCGACATGAATTGTTTCTGTAAGAGTGACAGTGAAGATTCTGATACCCATTGCAATGTGACCATACTCGTTAAACTTTCCAGAAAAAATTCTTTTACCAGTTTCGTCGAGTATGCCACTCGCTATAAGTAATTTACCTCTACCATCAATCGTTGCCATGATAACACCTTACAGATTCATGAATTTCATTATTAACGGAATCACAGTATCCATATTGAGCACGATGTATGTAAGTGCTGAACTTGCAACACCCGTGAGGGGAATCCAGAGTTTCCCATTCTTCAGGATATAACCGGCTTCCTGTCCACCCTCGTAATACTGTGCTTCGTCTTTCCACTTGTCAGGGCATGGAGCAAACTTTTCTCCCAGAGCACAAGCGAACCCGCTATAGAATCCACGGCATAGAATATGCCACTCACGATATGTAGAACAGAATCCATGTGAATCGTCAAGTCCATCAATCTTTAAGAAGAACCCAAGGATTTTAAGAAGTCTATTGACGAGTGTTCCAACGAACATTCCTTCCATACGTTCAGAAGCAGCATCGTATTCGTCGTCTGGATTTCCTGTGCATCCAAGAGCAATTTCTTCGGGTGTAAGAACACGCCATCCAGGATTGGCAGTCGCAACAATTGTTGCATGGACTGTTTCTGTTTCTTCGGCCTTTGCTTCAGCACCGACTTTAATTGCGCTCATTTTCTATCACCAGTTGCTAAAGGCACAGAAGGGGTCATACCCTCTGGTGCTTCTTTCAAGTGAAGTAACCCTTCCATAATTTCATAGACTTCTTTATACGGCTTGTCGTCAAGCATATCTATGATTTTATTTGCGAGTTCTTCGTCAATCAAAAATTGTTTGACCATGAAGGTTCACCTCAATCAACAATCTTATGTGGTTTAAGTTCGATAACAAAGTCTTTCTCGACAATGTTCTTTACTTGACCCCACGTCTTAAGACCGAGACCTTCATTCTTTCCTTTGGTATTACCCTCGACGATTCCAGTAATTACGCCAGCCTTTACATGGACTTTGTGTTTTCCGTCCTTGTTGAACTTTGCTTCTCCTGGATATTCAAAGAGAGTTGTCTCGTAGACTCCACCATTGGACATATACGGAAGGTTGGTTCCATACTTGTCAAGTTTCTTTCCATCGAGAGAAACTTCGAACACAATCTTTCCACGATTCTGAATCGCATATCCGAAACGAACAACGATAAATCCGCTAGACCTATCAAGTACGTCCTTCTCGATAACGAGTTCTTCAGCGGGAACCATATCTTCTGTGAATCCACCCTGTTCATTGAAAAACATTCCCTGAATTTCAAGGTATGGTTCATCGTTTAGAAGGATAGGGACTACATCGATATCGGTGTTGTCATTCTCTTTAATGCGTGCCATATACTCTTTATAGCGCGCTTGTTCATCTTCGATTCTCTTTGCTTCTGCAATTGCTTCTAACTGTTCTTTAGTCATGCATGCCATAATAATTTCTCCTTAAAGTCCCATACAATGCTCAACCACATAGTCGCTCTGTGAACTTGCAACCTTTGGGGTAATTGTTACAATAAACTTTGCCCTAGTGACGTTACTGAAAGTAAACGTAACCGTTGCATTTGGAGCGATGTCTGCTGTTGCAACATCAGTAATACCAGCGGTTAAACCAGTGTAATTTGCATATCCAGTAATAGTATACTGGAGAGTGTTCGTGCTACCGAGATTACGGATTGCAATAAGACCTGTTCGGAATCCACGCATATCAATTTCCGTTGGTGTTCCTGGAGAGTTAACCGAAGTTAACGTTCCTGTGGTATCTTCTCGATACATACTACAAACTGGATTGCTCATGATAGTACATCCTTAACTTTCTTTAAAGAATCTGTATCTATTTTTAAAGTTTTCATCTTTTCTTCTTGTTCTTCTAGCATAGACTTTTTAGACGAATCGAATGAACACGCTCCGTCATGTTTCTTTTTACCACATCTAGGACATTTCATACGATTTCACCTAATCGTTTATTATATTCTGCTAATAGAACTTGATACTCTGTTCTGGTTTCTGTGACCGTAGTAGTGTCATTTAATATTGACGCATTCAAGAATGCACGCGACAGTTCATTAAATCTTTGTTCATATTCTGATTCAAGACTTTCTTTCTTTCCAGATAGAACATCTGCATTATATGAAACACTATCAAATGTAACCACGTTGTTTACTACTGTAACATATTTATTACCTGAAATTTTTGGAGGTGTGTTTCCTTGTTTAATCCATTCAAGGAAATCACAGTTTTTCGGATCTACTGGTCGCCTGAAAACATTAACTCCGTCATACTCTGCGATGACATAAGTTTCTGCATCTGGCCCTTCAAAAAGATAACAATATCCTATCATCCTACTGCCCTCAATGGAACTATATACGTTGTAGATTGAACTCTTGCGATGCCATCGGTGATTCTAATCTCATCTAAATATGCACCCGAACACGAATTTCCCTGACACATCCCTATCCCGTATCCTGCGGAATTACCCGGAGTGAAATTAATGGTCGGATTTAGATATGCAACGCCGTCCATCCCGACGTAACAATGAGTCGAGTCTATCCACGACATCACAATATGGTGCCACACCGAAGCACTGAAGGTGAATGTATGCCCATACGAAATCTTCGTGGTGCCCGATCCCGTGTACCGGAAAGTGTAAAGTTGGAGGTAAGATCCACCATACCAGCCGAATCCCCAATCTCCCGCTGTCGGCGCTGTTGCAGAGGACACATGACTCATAAAGGCATGAGTGCCGCCAGATTGTGCAAACCCGTAAAACCAAAGGTCAACGGTCATTGGCGAGTCTACGCCGGCAGTAGTCGCTGGCCCCGTGTAGGTAGCATCTCCTGAACCTGATGTCGAATACATCGATTTTGAAAATCTCATTTGGACATTCGACGTGGATGTATTGGCATCAACCCTCGTAATAGTTCTTCGGGATGAGGAATTATCAAAAAATAAAGCGCCAGCAGCATCACAGTGACAGAGCAACTTTGTGTATTTGTCAATACCTGTCCCTCGAATCAACGCCATCATGCTGCTACCACCGTAAGGTAAACCGTCAAATCCTGCGAGTTTCCGTTCGTCCCTTTGGTTAAACCAAATTCGATTGTAGTCCCGTGTGTCAGGGCATAATAAGAAGTAACATCAACGACGCTATGGGCAAGGGTCGTCCCGATCACCATGGCCGATCCGAAAAGATATTGACCGCCGATAAGGGGGTTGATATACGCCTGTGATGCGCCGGTGTCATTCACCCTGTTTATCACACTCACTCTTACGAGGTATGCCGGGTTTTCCAACCAGTATAATCCGCCAGCCATAAAGAGCATGTCGGCGATCAGTGTGCTGGAATTTGCATAAGCGTAATAACCGTTGAGGGTTATCGGGATTGTTCTTAAATGACTAGAATCTCCCCATGATAATACAGTAATGTCACCATTGGTTGTAGATAACGGCCTACCAGCAATTGTTAATAGAGTTGACGTAATCGCTGTGCACACTGCATACTGGACTGTTCCAGCAGAAGTTACTCGTATCGGACATCCCACTTTAATATTAGCAGTCTGATCAGTAACCATCGTGATACTGTATGCGTTAGGTGCTGTAGTAGAATAATCGGTGGATGATGTTAGAACATTCCAAGGAGAGGCCGTTACTGTTTGTGAATTATGAACATGATCTTTTCTGGCCGCAATTAATGAACTTCCAGAAGAAGCAGTTCCTAAATTAGCAGGAGTGGCCGAATCAAACAATGCAGCGTTCTTATATACAGTTTCAGCATTATCAATGCAAACAACATTTCTCACACCAGATGCAGGCGCAGTTGCCTTAATGACAAGTCCGTGCTTTGTGGTGGAAGCATTGTTGGTTGTAATATCGGTTCCGGCATTAATAACATCAATTGGAATATCGGCAATAGTAATCTTTTTCTTTGCATTAGACGATGCACTATCTTCAATAGGAATTATATCTGCTGCAATTGCAGGAGTCTTTGCCGTTAATGCCGAAAATTCTGCTGCCGTTGTTTTATGGAATACGGCGGTATTAGTGGCTTTAGCAGTATCAGATGCATGAACGTGGTCACGTCTTGCTGCTACCATTGCTGAACCCGGTGCTGCCGTTCCATTCATCGCTGGATTAGTTGCGTCAAAGAGAGCCTTATCAGTTCGTGCACTTTCTCCGTTATCAATTGCTACGATATTACGAAGTCCTGCTGCTGGCGCAGTTGGCGCTACGAGATGGTAGTATTCCCCAGCCCGACCACCTTGTAAACTTGTAAGTTCATTGTGGTCGCTTGGAACTGCGGTTGTAAACTCTATAGTAAATGCCGAATCTGTCTGAATAAGAGTTGCTACTCCTTCTTTAACAATAATTCTTCCAATGAGAATACCTAATTCTGATATTACCGTCGGAATCACTGTGGGTTGTGGCCCTGCCTGTGCATCAACTAATTTGCTATACTGATATTGACCCACTACCATATGGATTTGTGAACCAGTTTCAGTTGGAACTAAATAGAACCAACGGTTAGCATAGTAGTTTGATGTAAGTGCTGTGAGGGTTCCTACATTGTTATCGTATTGAGTATTATTAACAAGATACTCTGAACTTATCTTATTGAATCCACCACTACCATCACGATACCAAGTAATCCATCTGTCTGTTCCAGATGAATCAAATGCATTTGTCGTTATTTTCGAGTAGTTGGAAAACAATACAGACGCAGTAATAGCAATATATCTTGACGATGGATTGGAAATTGATGCGCCAGATGCACGTTCTACTTTACGAAGAGAACGTAAACGATACATATCTCTTACTGTTGTATTTGCAATTTTTGCTCCAATGCTCGAAATATATAACGTAGTTCCATCTCTGTAAACACGACCAACTGCAATCTGTGTGGTGTGGTTAATAGTTGAATAAGTTGTAGTTACAGCATATATTGGTGTTCCACTATTGTAATCAATATACACATAATTTATAGATTTATCTGTCAATGATATATCTGTTTGCGCTGGTAAATCGAAGGCAACAAGTTCGCCCGTATCGCTGTTTGTGGTTTTGATTATACCTTTTATCGCAGCGACATCAATCTGACCTGAACCACTATCGGTGATCGTGCCACCTTCAAAGTAACCAGCAGAGATGTACCCATCTACGACATTTTTTAATTTATCATATGAAGGAATACCCACTCCATCAAATCCAATGTCTTCCGTGTTTCTTCCGTTATTTTTTCGTGGCATGATTCACCTCTTAAAAAATGATTGTTATTCTTATGCGGTCAGAGTGTATTCGAGTTCGATGAAACCCTTACCACCAGCAGTCGTCTTTGCAACTGTGAGTTTGTAATAACCATCTGCCAGAACCACGTTGTTTGTGGACGGCTCGACTACATACTCTGTGTTGATTGCATCGGAAGCAGTAAATGTGACAAGACCAGTTGCGGAGTCGCCAGTTGCGTTTGCTCCCTGAATCGTACCATTGTCAGTTCCCGCAATTGCCTTGGTGGCCATCGCACGAATCTTGTTGATGGTAACTTTCATCGGGAAGTAAATCTTCGGGTCACCGGCTTCACCCGTCTCGAATGAGAACGGAACAGTGATGAGTCCCTTCGGGCTAGTGATTCTACCAGCAACCGCAGTATCAACATACGTCTTAACTGCTTTCTCGGTCGGAACAGCCGCATCGGAATTACCGGCGAGAGTTCCATCAATGCTTGCTTCAGTGATCGTTGCGCCAGAGGCGAACTTCAGTGCTCGTAAAATGTGATCAAGTGACATGTCAATATCTCCTTAAAATTTATACGTCCTTGGAAACGATACCATTATAAGTTATATAACGGGCGCTCGCATCAGTGTTCTTGATAGTCAAGTAAGTTGTGTAGGTTAGATGAAGTGCTTCACCAGCAAACCCACCAGAACGATTATACAAATACTTAATGGGGTTCGTCCCATCAGTAAAGTAAACTTCTATCGGATAGCCGATTTCAGAAACGATGTTATGGATAATCCATTCCACGCCTGAAGCGGGTCTAACGGTGAGACTTGCACCCGCCGACACTGATGTCGGAACCGGAGCGATTGCATCACCGACTGCCATGATTATCCACTCACAACAAACTTGAAAATCATAATTACATTATCGTTCTGCACGAAATTCATTACAGAGAAGACCTGCCTCGCTGCAAAATCTCCACCAGTAGTCGAAGTCGTAGAGACACCAGCCTCGGTGACTGCGAGTGTGGGAGCAGAAATAGTGAAATCTCCTTTATGTTCGGAGGTATCACTTGTAACTGTAGTCGTGCTAATCGTATTAGTGGATGCCACTCTCATTGATTCAGTTGCAAGCGCATTATCGTTGATTGTAACGGCGGTAGTACCCGTACCAATTGCAACACCAAGATAAGCAGCACCAATATCGACTACTGTTTTCTGGATTCCTTTAAGCAAAAACATGTTATGCACTCCTTGTTAAATTCTTCAGTCCAATGTGAAATAGGAGTTTTTCAAATAGCGATGCTTCGGTATACGGCTTGACATGATCAATGAGTATACCATCTCTATAGTGAAATATTTCACACGTAACAGTTACCTTTTGATTTTCATCCATTGGGAATCACCAACTTAAATTTCTATGTTCCAGCAGAGTCTTATTACATGCTGCTATGAAAAAACTATTATGAATCGAACAAGTCTTCACCACTCTTGGTCTAAAGTGTTATTAAGACTTGCCAAGAGTTTGATATGTTATTGTTGGATTTACCGAGCATTGGTTTCCAGCACTCGCGGGGGTTTTCACGTAGATAACATTCTTCCCTGTGATGAGAAGACTCTGAATATCTAACGGAGTGCCTGGCGTTAGTGTGGTATCCGAACCAGAATTGACTTTCACAGTGAGGGTTGTCGGTGGTGTTCCAGTTGTCGTTTTATCATATGTGGTTGTGACGGAATGTTTATGTCTTGGGAGTCTATAAAACTCACCGAGAAGATTCCATGCTTTTATTTGGCTTTCGGCAGTTACATATATTCTGAAACGATCATAATTAGCAACTGTTGTACCTGAAAGAAGACCTGATATTACCCATGATCTTATTGAAGTATCAGTTTCTATATAACCACTACCAATACTTGTCCAACTCGAACCATCGGGACTTACTTGAACTCTTGCTCGCAACCAATATGGAGAACCGTCAGATTGGAGTAAACCACTTAATGTGAAGTATGCGTGTTGCCAACCAGCACTCATTTCCGTCATCGATTCGCCACTAGAATCTGGAACATAAAATGCAGATACAAATGTTGCTGAATCTGATGTCGTGGTTTCAGATGTAACTGTATCTACGTCAGATAAATATTCTGTTTCAGTAGCAACATTGGCAGATTTAATGAATGAGCCAATACGAGCATCGAGTTTTGCGTTACTGATAATGTTTACATCTTTCACTTCAAAGGTATATTCAGTATAGGCAGCAGCATTAGCAGCGACGTTGGTGTTTCCACCCGACCACTGCGCGTCTGTGCCTGATGGGAAGTTACCTTCGATTTTATGAATGCGTGAACCGAGTGAATCAATCACTGATGTTTTACCAGTATCGATTGTTAAGGTAATAGCATCCATTCCTTGAATGACTTGGCTGATGTAATAATTAACAGAGTCTACTGCGATTTTATCTCGGACATCGTATTGAATTTGTGTCGGGTCTACTTCGACTTCATAGACTTCGTATGATACGCCGATGTCATTGTAGATTGCTGTTGCGATTGCGAGGGCTTCCGCATCGGTAGTAATGTCATCAACCTGATAGTATGCACGAGACGATGTGCTCGAGCCATATTCACCACGAATTGATGAATCCTGTCCGATAACAACTATCTGTGAAATACCACGAAGCATTGAAGATGATTTGAGAGTCTTTGTGACATAAGAGATATTACCAGAACCAGTGCGGTCAGTATTTGCATCTGTGGCACAAAGATATTTTGCGGTACTTGCACTGGAATTAAATATCACATAGTAACCTTTCATCTCTCGCAGCACTTTATTAAATGCTTGAAGACGGTTAACCATATAGAAATTGAGGGTAACTGATGTTGAATCTGAATAACCACCAGAGAGTGTCCAGCCAGAAGCAGGAGTGCTGGTGAGGATGTCGGATGCGAGGTTATTGACTGTGAGAGTTTTTGAGAATACATCAGAGGAACTTGAGAGATAAGGCATCGTCTTCAGTTCGACTGCCTTTTCATATGCAGTGTAACGATAGAGTGCACCCTGTTCGATCTCCTCTTTCTCCTTGATATATCCTATGAATTGTGCTGTTGCATCGGCGTTAATAGTAACTGCCGCATCGAGAGCAAAAGATTGAGCGCAGACAAACTGCGCCTCATCGAGTTCAGTGCCAGTGAATTTGATTTCCATCTCTGCGAGAGGATAAGAAACTGCACTGACGACAGCAGTAAACGCTACCATTATATCACCGAACCACTGAAGTAATACTCCAAATCAAATTTCACATCGTAGATTTCGAGATAACCTGGCTTTTCTTTTACTTCGATTGATTTACAAAGGTAGTTTCCATTCGGCAACATACCATACGAAGAAGAAGAAACTACGATAACAGTCTCACCTGTCCATGCATTTACGATGGCAATATCTGTTGCTCCATAAACACGGCAAGTAACGCTGACTTGTTTCGTCTTACCAAGTTTGACTATGACAGGATTTGAATTTTTAACGGGAGTGATTTTGTTATTGCTTTTATTTGTTGCTGTCATTCCATTAGCAATAACGGTGTATGCAGTTCCACCACCATACGGTGTAAAAATTGCAGACATTAAATCACCCCATCGCCGCAGCCGTACCTTTAGCGACTGCTTCTTGAACTTCTTTGGATGTCTTCGTATTGACGTTCTTATTGAAGTTAATATTGTTAATTGTTGTCTGTGCTTTAGTATATCCTGCTGGTTCTGAACCAGAATTTGTTTTTAGTAAATCAAGTTTATCCCAACCGATAAGATTGTAAAGCCCATTGATAGCACCAATGATTAAATTTACAAAGTCATTGAATGTCTGACCTAATGCAGTAAATATTGCGCTACCAAGATCCATTCCGTTGGCAAGATTCTCAAATACATGAATTAAGAAATCGATGACAACAATTACAAGACCAATTACGACAATAACCCATCCAACACTTATTCCAAGTGCGATTGCAACTGCTGAAACTATATCAACAACTACACCGACTGCGGTGAACGCAAACTGGATGTAAGCGAGTGCAGGTAATAAAATTTCTGCTGCGACGATAATCAATAACAGTAGTTTCAGTAAACCACTCTCACCAAGAACAACAATGAAATCTGCTATTACAGGAAGTAATGGTATTATAGCGAGAGCGATTTCGAGAATTGCTTTGATTAATTCCTGAACTGCTTTTGCCACTTCGGGTTTTGCGAGAGTATTTGCAAGCGCGTCGATAACAGCCAGTATTGCCGCCACAATTTCTGGAGTTAAAACTTTCACTGCGAAAGCATTAATCACTGTCTGAAATTGAGATACGATTGCTGTGAATCCTGCCCATGCAGCCGTCATTTGTTCAGGAGTAACTCCCATTGTCTCAGCAATATTTGTTGTGTTTGTTCCACCAGTTGCAATGCCAGCAAATGCTGAACCAACTGCACCAGTGGAAATCATTGTACCGAGGTCAGAGAGTCCACTAAATAAACCCATCATCTGATTGATGATACTCTGAAATGAGAAGACAACACCAAGAGATGACATCTGAAGCATGAATAAAGATTTGTTGAGATCACGGAATTTACGAGTTCCACCACCGAAGTTGTTAAGAAACTTATCCATGAAACCCTGTGTCTGCGCTGCGGCTGCTTCAGGGATTGCAACCATCGCCTTTGTACCAGCAGCCAGACCACCATATGCGGATTGAACTTGTGCGGCTGTACCAGAGGCTCGAAGCATCCCTGCTTGTTTACCACCAGCAACTCCACCAACCTTGGTCATATCTATTTTAAGACCTTGCTGTTGGAGTTTTTGCATTTCCTGTTGAAGTTGACGCGGGTCAACCTGCATTACTAACTTTGCTACATCTTCTGCCATGTGTCACCTCCTTCGCATTGATTTTTTCTGTGCTTTGTTTTCTGCATCATGGAAGCAATGAATCACTTCCATATCGAACATTAATCTCCCAAACCAATCTTCTTCTTCAGTCCAAGAGACTAATGTTGATGGTCGTTCTCCTGTTGTTTCAGCAAGAGAACCGAGAGCCACCTTCATCTCACTTTTGTATAATGCGAAAGAAGTCTTGTGACCCATCGAGAGTCGAACATATTGCAAGGAACACACCATACTGGTCTGCTCCATCGAGGTCATCGATAGTCACTGTAGGCAGAGGTGCTTGTGCACCCTTGGGAGTAAATGATACAAGAATCTGTGGGAGAACCTTCATCGCCCACTGCTCGAAGCCTTCACCGATACGTTCCTGTTCTGCGGGTGAAAGCGGATCGCCTTCTTTCTTTTTATTGGCTGGCATAAATTTTGTGATGATACCAAGGTGAATCGCGCCAACACGACCCATCGGTTTCCTTACCTGAATAACGCCATTGGGCGTTTCAATATCGTAGTAGAGTACCATAATTATGCTGCGATTGTGAATGTAACACCACTGCCAGTTGCAGTGAAATCGACGATCTTTTCAATCTCTGAAACCTTTGAAATCTTGCGTCCACCTTTACCGTAAACAGCAACAGGTAGGTCGAGAGTAAACTTCAGAGTTCCAGCGAGATCAGTGCACTTAATTGAAAGCACTGCGCTTCCCACACTGTTATTAGCATCTACGGCAGTGCCAGTTGTTGAACCAGTAACAGCGCGGCAATACTCTGTGAATGCAGTCTCGGCGAAGGTAATCGAACCAGTAACAGATGTGACACCAGTTCGGGCCAGGCGATGCAGAGTGAAGTCATTCAGGACGAAGTTATCTTCATCGAGTTTCCTGTCCATATCGACAGTGATTTCCTTAATCTCTGTTGAAGCCGCGCCACCGATTTCGAGCGATGCATTGTAGAAAAGCACCGGGTCTTCGGCAGTGATAGTCGGCTCGGAGAATGCTTCGAGTGTGTAGTTCTTTGCGAAGAAGTCAGCCGTGAACGTTCCGAATTCCTTTGCTGCGAATTTCAGTGAGAGTTTCGAGATACCACAGCCAACGCAACGTGTCTCCTTGTTCATCAGTTCCTCGCCAATGTCGATAGACATAGAGGTAGGAACACCGAATGTATAAGGCCCGGTTGCGTCACCCATGAAAGATTTCAGAATGAGTTCGAGTTGTTTCGGACGAATGTTTCCTTCGATAGTACCAGAAATCTTCAGAGGGCCACCGTATGCATTAGCGGCGATATAGTTATCGATGTTCTCTTCGATGAGAAGTGAACGATCAATGTCGATGCTTACGTCAGAGGCATTAATGCCAGCAGTCGTGACGTGAGTTCCAAATGTGGCTTCGTTGCCAACTTTAACGTAGTTAACCAAGATTAATCACATCCTTGTATTTGATTACCATTACGACTTCGATGTCGTTATTCGTCGCGTTGATGTCAATTCTTTCAAATCTGAAGTGATGATAGTTTGTCAGAGTAACATCTTCATGGACAATCTCTATAATATCTTTGACCTGTGCGACGATAGCATCACCATCAGTCATATAAAATACGATGTCCACTTCAATTTCTGGTAGATACGTTGAACCAGTTTCGAGAGCAGGGTCGATTCCACCAAGCACAACAGAAACGTGGTTATCTCCCTCCTTATTAACGAACATAGTATCTACTTTATATTTATGTTCACGGAGGGCTTTAGCGATGTCAGCAATTATCATATGTTAATATCAACTCTCCACGGTTTAATTGGTGTCCATCCTGCCTTTACCAGTTCTTCCATCATTTTATCGGCGAGTATTTGTTTTGAGTTTGTAACAAAATACTTATGCCAAGGAACCCATCGTGTGTTCGCGTCATAACCAGGATGATAACCATAAGTTGTACGGTGATCTCTCACTGGGTCATAACCACCGGGTGAACCTTTGAATCCTTTACGAAGTAACTCACCGTAATCAGTATCTACTTGTCTTCCCATTCCGAAGCCAGGCATGGAGAATGGTTTAAATGACATTGTGCCAGAGAACATCTGCATTCGTGGAAAATCTATAATGATTCGTTTTGTTCTGTCATTATGCAATGGAACCATTGACATTTCCATTAAATGTCCTCTTGATTTTATACGGAGTGAATTACCGAGTTGACCAGTATTGGTGTAACCCATCTTAATACGTGCGTCGAAGTAATCGTAAATGTGTTCACTCCAAAATCTTTTAATGTCATCCTCTGCACGTTTCATTACGTCAACAATAACCTGTCGTGGGCCGGGGAATGTTACTCTCAATGCTTGTGCAAGTTTTCTATTAGGCTTAAATCTAATACGAACCACAACACCACCTACTACACTTGTTCGATTTAATGAATTAAATTCCTATCAGACTCTTATTATGCGCTGGTAGCGCAGAGAAACTTATATTCCCATATGATACAAAAAGATTATTTGATGTCTGCATCTGTGGTAGACATAGTAAGACCAACGGCTGCCCATACTTTTGTAGCACCGGCCTTTTGATCGACGGTAGTATCATCGTTTATTGCAAGAGTCGTAATACGTCTTAAGAAAGACACGGCGATGCGCTGAAGTGCTGCAAGTTTAATTGCTGATGCTTGCGTTACTTCGCCACGAGTGCGCTCCACAAGACTTGTATAATTGACATATGCAAAATACGTGGCTAGCGCCCTAATGGCTTTTGCTTCGAGTGCCTCTGTGACAGTCGTATCTTTGAGAGTATCTATATAAGCATGTGCCATCTTAATACTATCATACAACTGTTCGTCGGTGGCGTAATTATCAGGAATATCTGATAGGCTCACTTGAACGTCGAGGATCATTGATGCAAGGTCAATCGCCATATTAACGCCTCAAAAAATTGTCGGATTATTCCGACACACCAGTAATCGAACACAGATACTTCGAGGTCGTCTGCCCGTCAGCATACGGAATGATTGCCGTATTGAAGTACTGGGTAACGAGGAAGCCCTGCCCGACACCAACCTCACGCCAGGTTTCGGCACCGGGGATCTTTGACCCATCGTGCACCATATGGCGTCCCATACGGGGAGTGTTGATACCGAGGATTGCAGAGGTCGTGAGCGCACGAGTGAAGGCCATCTTAATGCCCTTCGCACCGATGAACTCTTCAACGGACTGCTGAATCTCACCGATCTGAATCGGCTTGCTTAACTGCCCGAAGACGCGAGCCGGATACAGAAGAACCATGTTCTTAAGATCGGAGTCGGTAATGGTCGTGTTGTTCACAATCTTTGCGATTGCCTTCAGAATGTCATCCTGCGGCTGTGATGCGACTGCATCCCAGTTTCCACCGGCTGCGACGGTATCTCCGACACCAGCCATTGCGGCAGTAAGAATCTGACGGTCTTTCTTGTAGGCGAGCGCCTGTGCAGAATACTGTGCGTTGAGAGTTTCCTGCTCATTGCCCTGCTCGACTGCCTTGATCTCGTCGTCGATAATATACCGAACCTGATTCTTTTTCAGTTCGATGTACTTACCGTACCACTGGAAGTCAGACAGATCTGCCTTACCGCCTTCAACAATCTCCTGCATCTCGAACTGATTTGTAGTCGGGGTTGCAAGTTTGTAGAGGAGGTTCGGAGTCGTAGAGGTCGGCATGAGCAGCCCACCAACGTAGAGCGTGTCTGCAAGATTGTAGACAATCTCGGTCGTCAGCATCGCGCGCATTGCGTCAGTATCAGAGGTATTGTAACCTGCGAAATTGTATTTTACCATGTTAAGTCACTCCAAAAAATATATGATTATGATGCGGCAGTCCTGGGGTTCACCCAAACAGTCACAAACTTACCAGCGCCAGCAGTAGCGCCGACAGCCTTCATGACCTTACCAACGACTTCACCAGCACCAGACTTGAGATCGACGCAACCAGATGCAACAGTCTCAACCTCGTCACCGACAGCGAGAGCGCTGTTGGCTGCGGGGATAGGGAACTCGACAACAGTTCCGGGAATAAGACCCTTAACTGCGACGTATGCATCAGCCGCATAGGCAACGACACCCGTTGAGAGTGACATAGATCCCATGTGAACGTAACCATCCGGCCTGTCGCCAGCACCATTGAGGTCAACCTCGCCTTCGGTTGTGGTCAGTTTAACAAGCGTACCAGCATAGGTGATCGCTGCGTGTGCAGTGAAAGCCTTGCCGGGGTACTCAATACCATTCTTAAATCCACCAGTCATTTTATTCACTTCCTGATTTGATATACTGTCTTAATTCCTCTGGAATCGTTTCCATTACTGCTGCTTTGCCCGTAAGTTTAGGTTTCGGTGCATCGACAGGAGTTGTTGGTGTTTCCGCAGGAGCATTCGTTACAAAGTTGCTTTTCATCTGCTTAAGTAGTTCAATGCGCTGCTTTGCTGGAAGATCCGTAGCAATAGTTTCAGGTGCCTTGAAGCCAAGCGTCTTAAGTTCTGCGATGACAACATCGGTTTTCTCTTTAATAAACCCAGTGTTCTCATTCGTGAGTGCTTCAACCTTGCTCTTGTAGTCGTCAATCTGTGCTTTGAGCGCAAGAGATTCTGCGTCGGGAACAACTGGTGCTACTGCGGGTGGTGCGGCTTTAAGTGCATCTACTTCCGCTTTAAGCGTTGCGTTCTCTGCTTCAAAATCTGCTGCGATCTTTTTGTACTTACCGATCTCTGCTTCAAAATTTGCAGTGGCGGTAGTGTCCACGATGGGAGTGACGTTCGCATCCTTTTCACCAGGTGCGACGACTGTAGTTCCCTTCGGGTAAAATACTATGATTCCTTCTTGTGGCATAGATTCACTCTCAAACATCGTAGGAACAGGTTTGTTAAACTCTTTATAATGTTTAACTAAATGGTTATATACTGCCCGTCTATCCGACGCGTCGAGAGATGACTGCTTCAAACGAGCCATTGCGTTTGCAACAGCCGCCCATACAACCGCGTGTGATTTAGGGTTGTGATGTGGAAATTTGAGGTCACCAAAAGAAGTCGCCGGAAGTTCGGCTGAATATGCAAAATGGCCCGCGATATTTGATTTCTCCGTTGAGTCCAACTCGCCCCATTGCTTATCAGTAAAGTCGCCGAGTCCAGGTTTGTCCCAAGAACTCTTCTCGTCTTTCCCATAAGACCAAGGATGAGAGGGCGCACTAAATGTCATAGGCATACAAGTCACCTGTGTCCCTTCCATTGCTGGAATTGGTACAAGGGCAAGTGCAGTTATGACACCATCAATAGGCTTCCCAGATGCGTCAAAAGTAAAGTCGATCTCTGGACTTATTTTATTCTTTCCATGAGATTCGATTTCAGTACGTTTATCATCGCCGTAGATATGACCAACAAAAGGAAGATTCTTTGAAGAAGAATCAAAACCCATTTTGAAAGCGCGACCTACTTCTGGTGTATCGCCATGCCCAATCTTAATTGGTACGGCATCCTTAAAATGAGAAAGGATAGTCGTCATCAGTTCGTCAGTAAAGTCAAATTCTTTACCTTCTGCTGAACGACAAACTCCTTTAGTGATGGCTGCGCCGTGGACTTTGAGATTGGTCGAATCTTTCCATACCACATCACCAAAGTTAAACATAAATATCACCAAACACTATTCCTATGTATCTCTTTTTCTTTAGTTAAATAAGAAATGGTTGATTAAGTTCTTAACACATTCTCCGATGCATCCCTCGTATGAGATTCAGCACTTGCGTCTGTATCAGGATAGGTTGCATCTTCTCCTCCGCCACCACGCTGTGCGTTAGCAGCGACGTTCTGTGCAGTCACACCAATCTTTTCACCCGTTGCAGTGGGAGCCTCTGGCTCCTCTGGTTCTGCACTTGGATCACCAATGACAATGCGACCACTTGATACAATCTTCTCTTTCTGTTCGTCAGTAAGCATCTCGTAACCAACAATACCACGAATCTCTTCCTGTGTGAATACACCAGCAGCAACCATAAGGGATAACTGACGGAAGGCTTCGAGTTTGTTCATTGCAAGTGACAGTTCGAGTTTGATGTCCACAATATCCACTGGATACGTGGAATCTATTAATAAGAGCCTGTCACGAATCATGGTGAGGATAACAAACCGAATCTTCTTGGCTAACTGAATTACTTTTGCTGACACGTAATTAGATATTACCAGTTCACTAGCATATGAGCCAGCATCTTTACCATTGACAATTGAAGCAGGAACATTGAGTCCAGTATAGATGTCACTCTGTAACTGTTTCAGAAGTTCGTTGCTCTGAAGATATTTACTATCTCCACCAACCGTCTTAATATCAACGGTGTCAAGAGTGACGTATCCCTGATCGGTTGCCTGATTCTTAATTGTATTGATATAGTTACTGATGAACGTTGCTACATCCGCTTCTTGGTGTGCTCTCTGTTCTGCGGGAGTACCAGTATATTCTTCGAGCGAGAAGATGTCTGCCTGAATTGCGTGATGCTCACGGGGAATCATCTTGGCGCGAAGCAGAATATCAATCATCGTGATTTGACGTTTCCACCAAACGGGTACAATACAACGATGAAGAGGAGAAACTGAATAAATCCCGAATGTCGTACGATTGAGATTATCGACGAAACTAATGGGGGTGTCTTTGTACTTGACATGGATATATTTACCTTTGTCGATAAGATAACTGGCGGTAGTCGGTTTAAGTTGTTCATTCACGACGAGATACTTCGGGTCAGTGAAGATTTCAATTGACGCACTATTACGATACTTCAGATCCGGGATGAATGTAACAAGTGTATTCGGAAGGATTGAAGGAGTGAGAGGGTTTCGATAGTCGATGAGAAGATTGCCATGTGTCATTATGACTTCGGCATATGCCTCGGAAATATTCTCGACGCGCATCGAGTCGTAGATCTTCTTGGCATCATCAATACATTTCTTCTCTTTCTCGTCGAGTTCTTTCCCAACATTCTTTGCAACAACCCCACGGAACGATTCAGAAACGAGAGTAGATACACGGTCAACACCAGCACCAATGTCGGCTTCGAGTTTATACATCTGTTCAAACACTTGGGTATCAGTAAGTTTACTGAAGTCCGAGCGTTCCATGATGTACGAAGTGATGTTGCTAGTGATTACCTGTCCTGCCACTATCTTATTAGTACTTGCCAGCGTTGAACCTTCTGGCTCTGCGTTCATGAACTCTGCCTTACCAGTAGTTGTTTTCTTTGCTGCTTTCTGTGACGCCGTTGCACGTCTAACGGTTTTCTTTATTACCATTTAATGCACTTCCATAAGCGAGAGAAACTTTCTTCACAACTTCAAACACGACGGCTTCCTGCCGTTTCAGATCAGGGAACTCCTGAATAATTTCGTCTGTAATTTTACCATAATCAATATCCATTTTAAAAACCTCTGTAACCCGTCACTCTTGGAACGGTGTTTACTTTATTATTATATATATACTGTATACAGTTTGCAACACAGTCGGCCATATCTTTAGAACCAGTTGAAGGGTGATCTATCTTCGGTTTTGCACCTGGGAACACGATGAGTTTATCGCATTCAAGACGCAGAGTATCGTCGTAGACAACATTAACTTTATCGCTGGATTCAAGGTCTAACCATGTCGAATAGTCATCGTATGATACTGTATGCTGCTGTGTTTTTATACCACGATGCATAATGTCTTCGATGATGTCGGTATACATCCATGTATCATGAAGGAAGACTTTAACATTTAATGTCGGAAGAACGCGATTGAGATATGCTTTAATTTCCGATGGCATGATCATGATGTTGCCTTCTTTCTTCTGGAAGCGATGAACACCATCAACAATTATCTTCCCGGAGCGATGACGATAACCACAAGCGATACCGAATGCATCTTTCTTTACCGCAGGATCTATTGCCATTACACGGTAGGGTTGATTGGCGACACTTGCTGGCGGCGCAAGAAGTACATTGTCCATCTGTGAGAGGACAACACCGTTTGGAAATGCCAGACTGTTCCAGATCGAGGGTTGACATCCGAAGTCTCTCCAAAATGCAGCAAGGTTGTTCTCATGTTCTCGCATCAAATCTTCTTTTGTGAAGTGCGGATTGACTTCCCACGTCGGTCTAATATATGCGAGGGTCTTACATTTATTACCGTATCTTCGTTTCTCATCCTCTGCGTCCTTGCAGAGCGTCATCATTATTCCGTTCGGCGATTTGAGTGAGGAGAGAGCGAAGGAATGTCCGTCGATACCGAGCGTATCTGTCGCTTTGACCACACGCGAATAGACCTCGGTTGCACCTCGTTTAGAGGTCGTGTCCTCGAAATTATCCAGTTCGTCAAAAAACACCGCCTTGGCAGAACGACCTACTGCGGTGCTAGCCCAACTTCCCAATGCACGGAAGAATACATTTTTTGCAGGACATTCAATAATATCTGTTTTAAATTTAAAGTCCATCCACGATTGTACAAAATCTGAACCCTCTAATAAGTTTACAGTATTACCATAAACTCCTTCGAGTGCCTGGTCTAATGATGTGGCGAGGGCTAATAAAGCAATGCCCTGACCTTTTAACAGACCATAATAATTTGATGGGTTATCAATGGTACAAACATCCATCATCTCAATTGCACCAAACATACCAGACATTGCAGTTTTACCAGATCTCATACCGAGAGCCAAAACTAAATGTCTATATGGTGATAAAGTAGGATCATATTTAGCACGATAAAATTCGCGCATCATCTCTTCTTGTGCTGGAAATAATTCAACACCACATTCTTTTTGTAAGAACCCAATTGGATCTACTCTCATAGAAAGAACTGTACTTGCATATTCAAACCCATCTTTGGTGGCATATTCTTTTCTGTCTATCTTTCCTTTAATCGCCAAGAATAGTCACCTCATACATTCTTTTTATATATTGTTTAAATTCCTTTTCAGATTGTCGTCCTTTACTAGTGTTGCAAGTATGACAAATTATTGCAACATTTTCAATACCAATATGATGTTCATTGTTTTTTCTGTCGAGAGTTGGATTCAATCCAGTATTACCAAGTCCATTCTCCCATTGTAATTTTCTACCACACCATTTACAAGTGGAGGTTTGTTCTGCGATTTCTACTAATTCATCGGTAGTAATTAGAATTTCAAATCCTTTCTGTCTATGAGATTTTAATGTTTGGTTTGCCCAATATCGTTTTCTATTCTCACTTACATATAGTTTAAAACATTCTTTACATCGTGCATTTTTATTAGTTGCGTAGAATGAGGAAGCGGGAAGCACTCTGCCACATTTAGTGCAAGTCTTCGTTTGTTCGTGCATGATCGTCCTCTAATTTGTCCAACTCTTCGAGAGTCTGGGCTTTGGTGAGGTGAGCCGAGAAGAGGATTCCATACTCACTCAACTTTTTCCGGCGCAAGTGTCTCACCTTTTAGGCGTTCTACGATTTTCTTCTGGCATACTGGACAGCATTCTTCGAGGATGAGTCCCGTGAGTGTAAGATACTTCTGTTGCATGTCGTTAAGTTGCTGGTGCATTGCTGCTGAATTGTCAGCGCCTATGATACCAGACACTTCGGCTAGCAGTTTAAGGGTTTCTCGAATCTCCTTGGTGACGCTAGTGAGTTTACGAGTGTCGAGTTCCATGTCGTTGGCTACGATTTCAAGAGCGTCCTGAAGTTGGGCGTTGATGTCATCGAGTTGCTCCATGAAGTATTCTTTATCACGACGTGGTTTTACTAGACGCTCTACTTTGTCTGTGACGACAGCAGGGAGTTCGACCTTCTTGTGCTTGTAGACATGCTCATCGACTTCAGAGATTTGCATCTTTAGTTGGGAGGCTGCTTCTACGCTGGTAAGTTCACCCGCAAGAATGGCTTTGGTTACTTTCTCACCAAGTTTGATATTGCCACACAGTTTACATGGTTTCTTTGGTGCTACCAGTGCCTTATTAGATGCCACAGCGATCCCCTCTTGTTAAACTCGACTTCCTGTTCGAGTACGTGTACTTTGTCATATATTTGCATAATAGTAGTTGGGACGTGCAGCGTGGTTACAGAGCCATCTCCGTTGTTGCGAGTGATATATTCACTGGCATCAACCTGGTCTTCTGCCTCTGGGAGTTCCTCATTGGCGCATTCAGTTGGCACCGAATCTTTCTTACCCGGCGAGCACCATGCATAAACACTGACGATAGGGAATCCAGCAGTTGTAACAGCCGCACATCTGCACTCAACTACCTCGCGGTCACCAAACATATGTGGTTCTCCGGCGTGGATACATTGTCTGCATGTGAAGTTTGTCATATTTAGTTCCTCTTGTAGTATTCTAATGTATCTCTTTTTCTCTGCATTTATAGGCATTGGTTAATAATGTATAATGTTATGACGTGATTTGGAGTGAAGAAAATGGAGGAATCTATTATTGCGCATGTGGGTGCGCGTTCTGTTACCGTCGTAAATTGGTGTATGTAGACAGTTATCTAGCCAAAGTGTCCATATACTATATTGCAATTTGCACTAGTATTTATATTTAACCATCATAGTTACGTCGGACGAGAGTTGAAATTTCTGAAAAATTTTCCGTAAGTGGCTGCTTATATATATATAGCGCGCGGGATCGCGCAATTTTCGCCTTACGCGCACACCTACGCATACCTATGCACACACGCGGGATACTACACGCGTAAGCACATGCGCGGGCGTATCGTCGGTGCTTCGACGTTGGACTCGTCTGATGTTCGACGTTGGTCACGTCGTAGCACGTCGATGGATAGACGTAGCATAGAGGTAGGGGTATATATACTTATCTCCTGGTGGTAGGTGATACCCTCATACACCAACGCCATCGTGGTAGGTAACGCGCGCGGGTTCGATGCTCGACGACACGAGGGTGCTCGGTCACTCACGTCGATGCTCCGAGGTGTCACGTCGTAGCCGAACGCATACGCACGTAGGCGCACGTGGACGCACACGCCTGCGCACACACGCTCGCACGTCCTTGGCTCCGAGGTGGGGTGGGGTGCTCCCCTCGCACGTCGTGGCTTCGGGGTTATCGACGTTGTTCGAGGTGGCACGTCGGCTGATACCACACTGGTAGGATACATAACAACATACGCACGAGAGCGTAATAACACTCTCCTACGCGTACCCCTACGCAGTAAGTAACGCGCGTGGGCGTGGGCGCACATGCGGGTTCGGCGGGGGGTGGCCGCGCCACGTCGTGGTCAGTCGGTGCGGCATGGTTTTTGTCGTCGTGGCTCCGAACGCGCATCACGCGCGGCTACGTCCGATGAGCACGTCGTGGGCCAGGCGAGCACAGGCGGTATCGTCGATGGCTCCGAGGTGCTCCGAGGTTACCGTCGTGCTCCGAGGTGCGCTCCGACGTGGGGGCGGGGGGGTGCGGCCCTCGTCGATGGGACGCCCTTGGCTCACGTCGATGGCTCGAACGCGAGGAGAAGCACAGGCGTCACCGTCGAAGCCCAAAAATTTCACCTCGACACCAGGCGAGGACTCACGTCGTGGCACGTCTGAGGTCACCTCGATGGCTCCTTGGTGCTCACCTCGTGGCTCACCTCGATATCGACGTTGGCTCAGGCGAGAACGAAAGGTTTAAATACTCGGGGGTCGATGTTCTTTCATGCAAAAAATCGCAGAGCCAAAAACGAAATCGGTGCAGAAGGTCGAACACGTCGGAACAAGGGCGTCAGCAACGTCGTTCATGAACGCGCTCATTGTCGACGCGGCTATACGCTCGTATCACGCAGGGAACAAGAACGTGCGTATAGGCATAACCGTGAGGGTATAAGCATGTATACCCCTCGCACCTATATTCACGAAGTAGGCGACATCGTCGTTCACAACGGCAGGACAGCGGTACACCGTGGATACCACGAGAGGATTATCGACTTATGCTACATCAGTTACGTCGATACACCGACGGTGACGATTAAGGTCGTCGAGAGCACCATCGGTAACTAACCCTTTCCACTGACGGATAAGACGGTTCACTACCGTCGAAGGGCATAGGCGGTGACAGCGCCGATAACGACGATGGGCACGGCATAAATACCGAAATCCGTGGTTGCTGTGCGACGGAGCAGACGGTGGAGCAGACGACAACGACGAGGTAATCGTCGTGGAAGTCGTCGAGTATGACGTAATCGCAACGCCGATGTGTCGTCGTGAAGTGTATCAACCCGCCATAGACGGTAGCCAGCCCGGTAACGACGTAAAGACCGTCGGCAAATCAGTCGGTAAAAGCGTTCCAACGTCGGACATCGCCCTTGTTATCGTCGGGGCAACGTCGGGACGCCGAGAGCAAAACGTCGAACAAGTCGGGCATCGTCGAACATCGACGGTGTGGGCTGGTTTAACGTCGAGCCACGTCAGAAAGATGGCAGTCAATGTCGTCGGAATGAAGGACGGGGAGAACGTCTGGGATTTGAGGGCATCGCCCTCTGTCTACGTCGTTAAACCGTCGGGAGTTCCGACGATAAACCTTCCGTTTATTGCCGAGCGTTCCTCATGAACGCCGTGGTTCTCGTCTGTAAACCGGCGGCTGCATCGGCGACAAAGGCCTGCCGTCGTGAGTATCGTCGGACAACCGTTGAGGGCGAATAACGCCTAATAGCACGGTATGACCCCGACGTGAAATCGACGGACAACACGCCTGAAATCGCCCTGCACATCGAGTAGTTACATCAGTGGATACGGTGAGCCGCCAGATAGTATACGACCACATTGTCGTCAGCGCTACGTCGAAGCCCCTATAGCCGACAACGACGCAGCAACGACGAACGAATCACAACCCATCGACGTGTGACGCCCTGTGTTATTAAGGGCAACGTCGGTGTTAATCTCACAAATCTTGGGGAATTACGACGGTCAAACGGCGTGGTTCTCGTAGCCCGTAATAAGGGCGTAGCAGAAGTGATAACATGAGAAGAAGCATATACACACCTACGAAGGAAATGCTCGCAGACAGCAAATTCACGGCGTTCCTCGACGAACTCGTGAGAAAAGCAGAGGAGAACAACGTCGATATACGGGGTGAATCATTCCACCATATGTCGTAATCACGACGAGATACGCCGTATACAAATGTCACGGCTACCGTATTAAGGCGGGTCGCGTATACTTCAATTCACGCGCTATTAACGTCGCCAATGTCGCCTCTATCGTCCTGAAAGACGGTTCAACGGCGTATGAGAACGTGGATATTGCGCCTTACAACGCACGAAAACTCACGTCTGAGTCCAGGCATAGCGAAACGGCTACAAGAAAAGCGCCTTCAAAGGGCGTAAAATCGACTGTTAAGGGCGCAGTAAAGCGGAAATCATCCCTTCCCGACGTGATTGTCCTATGAGTGAGGACGACTACGGCGATATGCCAATGGATTCAAACGGTTATTATCACCTTTAATATTATTCAAGCCGACAATATTCTCCCTTTATTTGCGTTTTTCCTGTGGAAAATGTAAAGTTTGCTTTACATAGTTTCTACTGACGTTCGTTCGTCGCCAGGACTTTACCCGTTCGGTTTACGTCGTAAGCCAAAAACGGGAGTATGATTTACGTCTATGCCCGACACATTCAAAGGGCGATTTAAGCCGCTTTTGTCGAAATAACCTCAATCTGGAAGGTCACTTTCCAGTGGAAACGGTGGTTAAAATCTGACAAATTAAGCCGCAATCGACAATTCCATACCTCTGCACGTTCCAATCTATGCCCCATGCTTTTGCCATGTAGCATACCCTAAAATAATGAGTTAATGCCAAGTGCTTAACTTTCTGCTATAAATCCCTCTTTTTACGAATGCGAAGCGTATCAGCGCCTAAATCGGTTCACTCCGACGTGTTCAATAGCCCTTCAATGGGCGAGGTATTATCATGAAATTCAACGGGATTTACTCCGAAAATACGGCGAAGTCGTTCTCACTTCGTCTGGTAAAGGTCAATGATTACGTCGAACTCCAAGCGGTAGGAGAAGATGGCTGCGTCTTAAACGGCGGCCACCTCATGCGCATCTCGAAGAACGCCGACGGAAGTATCACGTTCAACGCATATTCAGGCGTGAGCAAGGATTTCAACATGAATGTAGACTCCGCCGAGCGTATCATCGTAAAAAATTTCTTCTAATTTTTCACGTCGTTGTCAGAACGCGCGCGTATATATATTATAGAATTAACGAACGCGTAGAGTAATTACGTCTACGAGTGGTTCATACCATAGCGTTCAATACCCACAGCCCTTAATAAGGACGTGGCAGAAGGTTTATTATGGTAGACATAAGACGACACGAAACAGTAATTATCGAAACCGACGAGATTTACTTCGCCAGGACTTTCGACGAAGCGCTAAAAGAACTCTCGAAGGTTCATGCAGCCGTTCAATGCGACTCATTTGCCCTCGACAAAGACGCAATTCAGCACCCATGCGAGATGTGTTCGATGTATGCGACGAACAATGTGCGCCGAATGGCCACAGAGGGAATGAAGGGCGAAAAATGTGAAATTCGGCTGGCGTTAAATGCTCTGGCTACCGTCAGGAACATCGCAAAGACGGGTAAACCATGACGCCCGTTGTGGTGCTTCTCGGAGCCGTCGTATGTTTGGCGGGAACTTTCATCGACGGTAATGCCGGATGGAAACTCTGGTTCTTCGGACTTACAATCGTCGTTGCGGGGTTATTACTATGAGTTACGTTAAGGACGCCGACAAGAAAACGAGAGCACTTATGACGGCGCTCATCGAGCAGTCAAATGACTGTTGCGGAAGTGGAAATTGCCACGACTGTCTGATGAATATGACCGACGGTGGTTGTGGGAGTATTCGACTCCGTAACCTCCTCGGTCAAATTGTATTCAAGAGGGATGAATAATGTCAGCACCAGACGCCGATAAAAAAACAAGGGCTTTACTCGCCGCAATCCTCGAAACATCGAGAGAATGCCCGACGCATCACCGATGCCACGAGTGCTCGATGCAAGCGTTCAACGGCGGATGTGGATGCAACCAACTTCGGAACGCACTCGCTACCGTCCATTTTAAGAGGGATTAAAATGCCAATGACAGTCGTTGGAACCGTCAAATTCGACTCTGAAACGGGAATACTCGGTGAGTATTCTCTTAAAGACGTTGATGGACATGACGCCCTTTCGAGGATTCTCGAACGGTATGACGGAAAAAAGATTCGGATGCGCGTATCCATTCAAGAGGTTATCGGATGATTCTTGTCGTTCTTTACGTCCTCTTCGTCCTGCTCATCGCCGTAGGACTCTCATTGATGGCGGTATTCATTCGGCAAACCGCTATTAAGGTCTTATTCCGCTTCTGCTATCCGATGCGGCTAATCGTGTAGGATTCTGAACTCATAACGCTGGCAGACCGTTATTATGTGCTGCCACAACCTTTATATGCAATAAAGGAGCATGATGTAATATGGTTACGATTCACGAACAGAACGGGTATCGGTTTACCGAGAACAATGAACAGATTTACACCGATGCAGAGGGAGATTACTTCTATCGCATCGAGTGGACGACGTTACCATCGGGACGTATGACGGTGGACTTAGTGTTACACCGCGTCGAAAACGAGAACTACGAGTATGACCGCAGAGTGTTCTTCGACGAGGAACTCCGAGCCATCTCAAAGGTTATCGCCTGGACAGAGATGTTCAACGGCGAGATTTTCAACTATTGGCGCTGCGACAGTTGCAACGACATATTCAGCGACGAGGACGCCTTTGAATACGAGGGTGAGAACTTCTGCCCGTCATGTGCCGACGACAATTTCATCGGCTGCGCTCGTTGCGGCGAACTCACGCACATAGACAACACGACTGAAACCGTCGATGGTTCGGTGTGTCAGGGTTGCCTCGACAACTACTACGGTAAGTGCGGCGATTGCGGGAGATACATCAGACTTTCAGATTGGATTCACGACGACGACTTTGGTGTATGCCGTGAGTGTTGGAATAAAGGCGGCTGGTTCCGTTGCGACGACTGTGGACGCATCGAGGATGCCGACAACTGCTGCTCGAATGAAAGCGGCTGCTACTGCGTGGACTGCTACGACTCACACGCTGACTGCTCCGACTACTACGGTATCCACGAATACGGATACAAGCCCGAACCCGAATTTAAGGGCGAAGGAAACCTCTTCTTCGGCACCGAGTTAGAGATTGACTACGGCGACAAGTCGAGGTTCCGCTTCTCTGACCTCTCCGACCACTTCTACTGTGGGAACGACGTGAGCCTTTCTAGCGATGGCTTCGAGATTATCTCGCACCCCATGACCTACGAGTGGATGATGGAGCACACGCCATTCAAACACGTCGTAGCCCTAGCGAAAGAGGCGGGATTCAAGTCGCACAACACCAACACATGCGGTTTCCACGTTCACATGACGAGGGATGCCTTCGGTGCAGCCCGTGACGATGCAGCCGAGAAGCGTATAACGTCGTTCATCTTCTTCTTCGAGAAGTTCTGGACGAACATCGCCAAGTTCTCACGGCGTACAAACTTCTCATATGCAGAGAGAATCTGCGCCGATGGCGAACAGATTACCCACGAAGTAGTCGATGCAAAGAAGAAGTGCCTCGGATGGGGGCATGAGAACCGCTACCACTGTGTGAACGTCACCAATCACGCCACCATCGAGGTGCGTGTATTCAAGGGCACGTTAAACGAGAACACAATCATCGCCTCAATTCAGTTGTGCAAACTGTTCTATGAACTGTCTGTGTTCGACGTGGCCACCATCGAAACAATGACGTGGGAACAGATAAAAGAATACGCCGTTACGGATTACCCCGAACTGCTCACCTACATGAAGGAGAGGAACTTATGAAATCGCCAGACCGCTTTACCCTACTCGTGGCAAATATCGCCGTGAAAGTTGCATTGACAATAGCCGCCTATCATTTCTCTACCGTCGGGAATATGTTCCTCGCTGGTATGTGCTTGGGATGGATATTACTCGAAGCACTCGGACTCGTCATACTCGCCGGAGCAATAGTCTACGCAATCTTATTCGAGGACTAATCATGTGTATCATCATCGTCAAACCCGCAGACTCACCCCTTCCATCGAAGGAAACGCTTGACATTTGTATGCAGAATAACCCAGATGGAGCGGGGTATATGTATCGCCGCAAACATGTGGTTCATATCGTGAAAGGTTTCTTCGAGATAGATAATCTCTGGAAATCTCTCCAGGCGGTAAAGGACGAAGACGTCTGTATTCACTTCAGGTGGGCAACTCATGGTGAAGTAGACCGTGGAAACTGTCATCCGTTCCCCATTACCGGCTCCGTCAAAGAGATGCGGCACACTCGTTCCCATTCACGGATGGCGATTGCTCACAACGGAATCATTCACGGTGTAGCCACTTCAAAACTCATCTCCGATACGATGATGTTCATTAAGCACATGGACAAGTCGAAGCCGATTGAGAAACAACTTCTCTCTGACGACGGAAAGTTCTGCATATTCACGGAGCACAAGGCGTATCTGCTCGGTGATTTCATCTACGAGAACGGATGCTACTTCTCGAATGACGACTTCCGTGAGGTCAATTGGTATCTCGCAGAGCCAGAAAAGACAGGCGACAAACTCCTCGAACAGTGTATGATATGCAAGGCGGAAACGTGTGAGGGTTGTCCATTCCTCGACACTCTCGAAAATGAATACGCCGATGTGAAGATGGCAGAGGACAACCATTTTAAGATGGATTACCGTGACATTGACGTCGATGATGCTATCAACGAGTGCCGATAATTATGTCGATAGTCGTATGTAGTGCATGTCATAACTTCAAAGACTCTGACTTCGATAACGGTGAGTTTGTCGGAGCCTTCGACTATATTTGTGAATACTGCATCGGCAGTCTTACCGATGAAGAACTTGATGAGTGGGGTATTACACGATGATAACCGAAGAAATGATAGACGAAGAAGCGTCACGTATCGCCGAATCAATCGGAAAGAAGTATCAAGATGGTAACATCAACGTAATTATTCTCGGAGAAAAACTCAAAATTCTATCAGAGTTTACGAGATTGACAAAGCGTAGCCTTAAGAACATGCAAGAGATGGAGTCCAGATTATGACGAAGGCATTTGTTCTCGTAAATAATGGCGGTTGTTATTCTGACTACGGTATCGAGGGTATCGTTATCTGCAACAAGAAGGACAAACCAAAGGTTGCCGCAATTATCGAGGAAGCGCAGAAAGAATACAACCGTCTATATTCGGAAGCATCATCGTGGCAACGGGAAAGACGCGAAGATGTTATCATAAAATTCCCAGTGAAATCGACGATTATCTCCCAGTTTTGCGATAAGAACAACATGAAATACATCCATGATTTGGGTGAGGTTTCATTCGATTATTGAGGTGAACCATGATTGAAATGCCAATGATTAACGACGATGAACCGTTTGGGGATAATTATGATTATGGGTATTTCCCAGACAATATTGACTTCGGGCAGATTGTGTCTGACGAATATGCATGGAGATGAAATGAACAAAAGTAAGAAGCACGTTGCTTGGATTCTTGCTCATCCAATAAGACGGATAGCACAAGTGACATTAACAAAACATCGTGCTCGTGGTTTTGATGTTAAAATAACGACTGATGAACTCGTTGAAATTATGGAGAACACATCCATTTGTCCGATATGTGGCGAATCATTAACCTATGGTTATTATAAAGGTGATATAAATAAGCGAAACCTTCCATCTGTGGACAGAATTAACAACGACAAAACTATGACGAAAGAAAACACATGGGTTATATGTTTCGCTTGTAATGTCGCCAAAGGAGAGATGACTATGGATGAATTTAAACAATATATTTCGACTGTGAACAAGAGGTTAAACACATGAACGGATTCTTTGTCGTCAGCAAAGGCGGGAAATATTACAAAGGTGGCGGCGATTATGTCCTCGAAAAGAAGGATGCCTACGCCTTTATGCTGCGCCCTCTGGCTCAACGCCTTGCCGACAGAATATGTGGGAAGGTAGAGAATGCTGCAATTCTCTAGTCGGAGTTGCTGGAACTGCATTAACCGACGGATTGAAGTCTGGAAAAACCATGAAGCAATTAACCATTTAACGGAGTTGCCTCGTGGTAGTCACGAGTGCATCAAACGATATTGCAACGTCACTGGAATTAACATTCCCTTCGCTGATTTATACAGCAAAGACGACTGCGAATCGTGGTGCGAGAAGGCGATGAAATGAACACAATCTCCGACGAAGATATGGAAATCATGCACGACCTCATTGCGACGATTCATCTCGATTACAATCGCATGGCAGCGTATCACGGTCAGTAATACCCGAAGAACTTGTGAACCATGTCTACGAGTGCGTAATAAGAGGCTACGATGACTAAACTAACGCTGTATGTAATCACTGATAGGCGCGATATACCAAAGAGTTATCTCGCCACTAATGGATTCTGGTTAGAACTTGGTAAGGATACAAAGTTCTTCGAGAAGAAGTCGAACGCCATCGCATTTCTTCAATACATAGACTTGAAGAGCGCCGATGTTGAAAGCATAACACTGACGGTGGATTAATATGAAGGTCTTTATCTCCGAGAAAGAAAATTACTTCACGAAGCACAAGATAGATTCATTCATTAACATCGTGATAACCCCACCAGAAGGAACTGATTACTATGACCATCTCCATAGAATTTACGAGGGAACATTCGCTTTATTCTGTGGGAATAAGTCATGGAATTACGACGCAAAAACTGGCGTTGTCACGATGCAATTTGAAATGAAGAACGACGTAGGACAACTCATTAAAATCCTATCGTGGTATGATGGAGATACAGAGAAGGTGAACACCTATGTTTGAAGTTACTTCATTCGATAAGTTTCGAGAGCGTATTCTCGAACACAAAGTGTATGATATTAAGAAAAGCGGCGATAATACCAAGATAACTTTCATCCTTGGCAATGGTGAAGTCTATCAGATTTACACCAAAGAAGTCGAGGTTCAGTATGCAAACGAGAATGATTGGGCATTTGTTCAGTCGGAGATGATAATAGCACAGACGGTGGAACCATGAGCGACACAACAATCCCTCATAATCATTGGGCGTTTATCGTCACGCACACCACTGGCGGGAAGTATCTTTACGTCAGTAAAAAGCCAATGACAATGGCAGAAGTTATGGATAGACAGAACAAAGATACGATTAAAAGTATCTCACTTGTCGATGTAAACATGGTGGTATTCTTTGACTGACCAACTCATTATGAAAATGTGGACGCGCGATGGCGTGTTTGCAAAGTATTACCGCCGTAAGAATAACACAGCATATCTTGTGTTCTCCGACGGTGAACGGAAAGAAGTGACACCCGACACCCTTCATAGTGCCGCCACATTCAAGCAGCACGGCGGGAATTATTACATCAACGTCGATGTATACAAGCGCGTCACTGGCGCAGAATTTATTTGAATCTTTTTGCATGCGTAACAGACGTGCGGTTCAATCCGACATGCGAAATCAGCCTGACCTCGAAGCCAGGCGATAAGAAATCTTTAAATAGTTTTGGAGCAAACAACTATGAGCATGAAAGCAGCAAACAAAAAATCAGACGTGTGGATTACCACACATAGCGGGAAGATGTCGGGCATTCGTTCAATCTCGACAAACCCTCTGTCGAATCTATTCTGTCAGAGGATGCATGGGTGTGGGAACACTGATATTATCTGCACCCATTGTTATGCGACCAACCTCGTAGGTTTCCGTCATTCACTGTGGGAGCACATGGAGAACAACTCACGCATATTGAGTGAGAAAGTTCTTCCTCTCGATGAACTCCCAATATACGACGATGAACTCATGAGGTTCTATTCATTCGGTGAACTCATAAATCTGACACATGTGATTAACGTTTACAACATCTGTTACGTTAATCCTCTGACGCAGCATGTGATTTACTCGAAGCGTTGCGACATGCTTCAGGATATGTATCACCTTAAGCCTAGCAACCTTCGGATTATCGAGAGCAATCCTCTCGTTAATAGTGTAATCATGAAGCCAAAGTCGTCGGTTGCTGACAGCGTGTTCAATGTGGTCACGCCTGATTATCTGGAAGAGCATCCAGAATATATGGCGACATGCAAGATGGCATGTGATTCATGCCGTCTGTGTTATACGAAGAACAAACTCAAATTCATCGTGGAGTTGCTGAAATGAAATCACTCTTTATTATGACGGTTCGCAGTCAGCACATCGACAGACAGCGAAAGTTCACCATCGAGCATGGTAACTGCATGGTCAGAGATTACCGACTGCATCCATTCACTGATATTATGGTGAGGGAAATGAATGTAACGCAGAAGAAATTCATCGCCATGATTATGCGGGAACTCTCGATTAACATCGGACATGCATCGGGAGCAAACATCTACTTCAACGGCGAGAACTATCGTAAGTTTATGAACATGGGCAAGTGTCTTTGGTGATTAATATGAGCGACATTCGTATTATTACAACCCCCTATCTGACGAGATACGACTTTAAAGATTGCGTTATCATCGTCCAGGCCGACAAGAAAGAAGTGAAAGCATGGACAGAGAAGGGTTCTGCCTCGTGGTTTATCAAGCCAGCCGAGAAAGATATGTTCAGGTTTGACCCCGAAAAAGCAATCAGACAAATGCAGCGTAAGGTCAATGCTGGCCTCGGACGCTGTTCACGCTGCGGTTGGGAAGGCAAGCGTGAGGAATTTAAATTCGGATACATGGCAGCAATCCTCTGTGTTGCTTGCATCGCCGAAGATATTAAGGAAACAGAGAATGATATTAAGACGGGTAACATCTGTCTTAAGTGCCATCAGCCTCGTTCACGGTGCACTTGTTAAGGAGAAATCATGACAAAAATTGTTGTATACAAAGACGGAAAGGTTCATTACATTCCGACGAATGTATTTGGATATGGTGGGCTTGTTGAAATTAACGGCGTGGTTATTGATAACCCATCCTCAAAGTATTTAACCTCATCAAAGGTTGAAACTATTCGTGCCGTGACACGTAATAACGTACCAGTAAAGTATATGTATGGCGATGAAGTAATGAACGTCGTAGATTACGACGCCAGGATTGAGTATCTTACAAGCACATTCAAGGAGAAGATTGATGAGAAGTTTGATGAGGACAACGGTGGAAAGATTAACGTCTGTATCTGGAAGAACAAGGATGCAGAGAAAGAGTTCTATCGACTGACAAACAAGTTCACTTGCATTCGTGAACCAGTCCTTACGTTCAGCGAATACATGGACGTTGAGATTGTCAAACTTCCAAAGTCACCAAGCGTATATATCGTTCCAGATTGGAAGACAAGCGACGATATTGTGACGACATGTACATTCAATCGCTCGAAGATGGTGAAGGAAACAGTTGATAATCTCGCAAAGCAATTCCCATCTCTTAAGGTGGCAAATTACGTCACCAATTATGAGCCAAATATCTATATCAACGACACGAAATATATCATCTCTGGAATACCCCATTACAATAGTGGTGTAATCCGTGGAGAATTGAAAGGATGTGTCGAGGATGAAAAACGTTTACTTGCAGAGGTTACTGGTTACTTCAACCTCGAACTTGGTCAAACAAAGATGAAACCTCTCGTTAATGCAACGACCACTCTCAATGCTATAAGGGCAATTAAATCACAGATGTTATATGCAAAGCCAAAGATTGCGGGGCAGAGGTATTGGGAGAAAGGAATGCAACTCATCCGTGAGTTGGAAGCATCAGTAGCAAAGGAGATTGTATCATGAGCGCAGTTAGTGAACTTATTTTTGTATTGGTAATTATGTTTGCAATTTTTGCATTCGTACTTCTGATTGTAGTCGGTATCGCATGTGTTTATTACGGAGCAATCCTCATCGTTCTCCTCTCCATTCTTAAGTGGTTTGGAATCATCGCTCTTGTCGCCGTAGTGTAAAGTTTTAAATACTTTTAAAGCGCATAATATAAAAGAGGAACAAAAATTATGAACTTATCATCGAAACAAAAGGCGATATTGATAACGCTTTATAGACGATATGTTGATACGGGAGTTATCAACACGTTTGTAGCAGCGAAAGGAGTATCGTCTATGACAATGAAGTCGTTATATAAAACGGGTTTCATTGACAGTGATAGAGTGATTAAGGACGTTCCTTGTAATGCTCGCCTTAATGAGAAAGGCATTGCGGCGATGAAAGAATACTTTGATACGAGAAAGAGAACTATTGATAGTGTTATCGCTCGTAACAAACATTACATTCGTTTCGTCCAGAACACAGAGGAAAAAAGAACTGACCTTAAACATTACATCGAAGGTTATCCCATTATCTTTATAAAAGATGTTGAGGTATCTCACTGTGGTTATGGAGTGTTCGAGGTAATAATCAATAAAGGAGAACCAACATATTACGGAGTGTATACCAGAGAAGAAGCAAATGCTATCGAAGTTGGTGGCTGTCAAGTTGTTGGTATTCGTCCTTGGTATATCGAGAAGGTGAAGTTGATATGAAGAAGAAAGCAACCGCCCTCAATAAGATTCTCGATAAGAAACGGGATGAATTTATAACTGAATTTAATTCGATAACAGAGAGGATGCAGTCATATGATGTATCCGCTTTCACTTCTGAATTAGAATCAGCCTTCTCGTTTTATTCATTGAGATACTTCGATGAGGAAAAATTTCAGAAGATGATTTTGAATAACTTCGACCTGGATTTATCCAATCCTATCGTCAAAGAATTGACAATAGATAATATATATTATTATTCACATGCGTTCATATCTCTCGAAGCATTGAGGAATTATGTTCGGAGTAATAATATCCAGACGGAGACAGACAATGAAGGAATGGTTTACAATAGTTGAATATCTCCGATGCCCTCATTGTAAGATGGTGTTAGACCCAAAGGGTATGAAACTTGAAGAAGATGAGGACGGAGAAGAACAACTTACGTGCCGTTTCTGTCATAAGAAAGCACCAATCAACCGTGGAGAAAGGGAGAAAAGAATATGAAGCGTGTTAAACTGGCCGTCGTTCGTTCTATTGTGACCGAGGAATTATATGAAGTCGTGATGGAAGATAAAGACGCAGATGAGATAGTAAAGACCACCGATAAAGATACACTTGCTGACCTCGTTGAAGATGCATACCAGAGAGCGAAACGTATCGGTGAAGTTGCGACATATAAAGAAACGGGAGTGAATGATGAAGTCACATTCGTTAAAATCAAGGTTACTAAAGTGAGAGAATGAGATACCCACATATGACGGACGACTTCATGGAGAACTATCGTCTGCTTCATATCACTTGGAATAACCCTCCTTGTGCTGGACTTATACGAGAAACAAATTATATTGTCCAGGAGTGGATGTATTCTGTTGCTCTCCTTAAAGTAGCGGGAACGGGAAAACTTCTATGATTAAAATCTATGAGAGTGTTGCCTTTGGTATAGTCGCAGTAAAAGAACTTGGCGACCTTATTAAAGATGAACGCAACGATGACAAACGTGAATCACTTGAATGCTCTCGTTATGCATATTATTATCTCATTGATAATATGAATAAGCAATTCGGAGTAACACGTATAAATGTAGTCGATGCGCTTGTAAAGAATGGATATGAACGTCGTCTTGCAATTGAATTTGTAGACGATTATGAGGCATGGGCTTGCCATGTCGTTAAGATTAATGAATGTGGTGATAATACATGACGGAATATTTTGCATATATCACGAGAATTAAGAACATTCGTCCTATCCCAAAGGCTGACAATCTTGTCGTCGGTGATGTGTTTGGGCAGGAAGTTGTCGTTGGAAAGGATACGAGAGAAGGACAGATGGGTATCTTCTTCCCTGCTGATGGTAGACTTCTTGATGAGTTTCTGACGTATAATAATCTCGTTCGTAAAGTGAACGAGGATGGAACAAAGTCTGGTTCCTTTGACGCGAATGGAAAGTTCGTGTTCAAAAAATTCGTGGTCAGAAGTCAAATGGTTTCTTCTGTCCTCTTAAGTATCTCGAATATGCTGGCAATGTGGACGACCTTAATGACGGTGAAGAACTTAACACGTTCAACGGGCATAAGTTCTGTGAGAAGTATGTCGTAAAGAAAGGAGTTCCATGTGGACTCACCGCACAGAGGGATATTAATAAAGCAAGATTCCAATTTTTCCGTGAGCACAAAGATACCCCTCGTATTCTCTACAAACTTGATGAGATTGAGAAGGGCATGAAACTTGTTATCACAGAAAAACTTCATGGAACATCACAGCGTTCAGCACATGCGTTAGAATCGCAGCAAACTTGGTGGGGCGCTTTAATAAACCGCTTGTGCAAGAAAACTATTATCAAGCCAACACTTACATGGAAGTATGTTGCTGGAACCCACCACACCATTATAAAGGATTGGAAGCGTCACACTGGATACTATGCGGAGAAGGAAGGTTTCCGCAAGGAGATTCATGACCGTCACTTCGAGGGTATGCTGCATCGTGGTGAAACAGTTTACTATGAGATTGTCGGATACATGAATGGCGACAGTCTTATCATGGCAAGTGGTAAGACAAAGAAACTCGAAGACAAAGCAATGACAAAGCGTTACGGCGAAGAGATGAAATTCACCTATGATAACGCACCAGGCGGTCATACTGCATATGTCTACCGTATCACAATGACTGATGAGAATGGCATCGAGAAGGACTTACCATTCGATAAGATGTGCGACAGATGTAAAGAACTCAACGTCTGGACGGTTCCGTATCTTACAACGATTAAATCATTTGATGGAAACATTGATAATCTTGTTGAGATTTGCAAGAGTATGGCTGATGGAGCATCACTTCTCGATGAACACCATATCAAAGAGGGTATTGTTGTTCGTAACGATGGTGAATCATGGGAAGCATGGAAGTATAAAAGTTACGAATTTGATGTCCTCGAAGATAATATAAAGTTAGAGGGAAAATCTGACATGGAAGAAGAAGATGGACTCGAAGAAGTGCAGTAAATGTGGTAAAATAAAACCACTTACTGAATTTTATAAAGACCACCGAACAACAAGTGGTTATGCTGCTCAATGTAAAGATTGTAGACGAGTAGTTGATAACAATGGTTGAAGTCGTCAACATGCGAACTTGCTCCCCGCCTTGGGGTCAGCCAGGTGACGTGAGAATTGACCGCGCATCGAAGTGGGGAAATCCATTTTTTATGCACAATGAATCCGAGAGGGATTATGTTTGTGAGAAATATATCGAATGGTTTAAACTTCAACGGAAGTTAAACATTCGTGAACTCATAGACGCGAAACGGTTGGGTTGTTGGTGTAAACCAAAGCGTTGTCATGGTGATTTTCTTAAGCAGATAATCGAGGGGTTGGATAGATGATTCATATTTATTGTGACGGTGGTTGCATCGTTGGTAAAGGTATCGGAGCACGTAGTTACGTCATTGTGAAAGACGGTAAAATAATACACATAGAAGGCTCACTCATTTATGGGTCAGATGTAACTAATAACGTTGCAGAATATGACGCAGTAATTGATGCGCTAACTCACTATAAATGTGATAGTATTTACAGTGATAGTGAGGTCGTTATTAAACAAATTAATGGAGACTATGCAGTTAAAAAACCAGAATTAATTGCGAAACACACACAAGTTATGAAATTAATTGATGGTTCACTTGTAAAATTTCATAATGTAAAGCGTGAAAATAAATATATTGCGTTGGCAGATAAATTAAATAAAATGATAATGGATGATGTGAAATGAAAATCTGTTCTAAATGTAATATAAAGAAACCATTATCAATGTTTGATAAAAATAAAAGAAATAAAGACGGTTATTATGGTATGTGTAAAGAATGTCGTAAACATTGGGTGAATAATAATAGAGATAAAGTCAATGCTACTCAACGACGTTATAATATAAATCACCCAGAGAGAACTTGGTGTAGAAGTTCTATTACAAATCATTTACGATGTGGTTATGAAGTAAATATAACCATAGAACAATTAATTGATTTGGCGCAGAAAACAAATATATGTAAATATTGCGGAGTGAAATTAGATTACACTACTGGTAATAAAGGTGGTAGGATGCAAATTGAAAGTCCATCACTGGATAGAAAAAACAATGACAGTGAAATGAATGTTGATAATGTTCAAATTATATGTCATGAATGTAATCGAACTAAAGGAAAAAGAACTGATGAAGAATTTATTAATTACTGTAAGAAGGTTGGAGAAATTAAAGTAATAAAACATTCTCCACGTATGGATGATTGGTCTGATGGAGATAGTTGAATATGACGATTAAAGACCCCGAAATAGTTGCGCTTGTAAAAGAACAGACGCAGTATTTCCTAGAAGATGCACCTATTGAAAAGAAGATTGATGTGCTTAAGCGGATTCAGAAACGTCAGAAGAAATTAATGAAGGCGAAAGAGGATTAACATGTGTTCAACATTTGAATCAAAACTTCGTCGTAAGTTTGAACTCAAAGCGCAGGGAAGATGCCCTCGCTGTGAGAAACAAGTTGATTCACGGACAGAGTTTCGTGATGCGACTAGTCTAGCAGAGTTTAAGATTTCTGGTTATTGCCAGGCGTGTCAAGATATTATTTTCGGAGGGCATTGAAATGCCAGATTCAGATTTTATTGCAACTACAGACGAGAAAGGAAACGCTACTCTTTACTTCGCAGAGAGCCAAGTTATAGAGATGAAACGAATCTCCTATTGGATTGGCGTCATTATTGGCTTCGCTTGTGGAGCAGGAATGGTAATGGTTTTATGCCTTATTGTGTAAGGTGTGGTAAAGAGATACCAGAGAAGAATACAGATGGTGTATGCAGTGAGGATTGCTGGATTGAATTGTTTAAAGGCAATCGTTATGATTACTTTACTGGCGTTAGTATTGCTGACAGGGTGAAAGAGTATGTCAAGAAAAGCAACCACACTCTTTAAATACAAAGAAGTCCCATCTAATATGGTGATATAGATGGAACTATTATGTACGAAGTGCAAACAGATGAAAGACTCTTCTTGTTTTCGGGAAGCATCAGCGTCGTTCAAGAAAACACATATTCGTAAATATCGTTATCATTGTAGAGAATGTGAGAGTGAAGAATTAAAAACTCCACATCGTAAAAAACTTGCACATGATAGTTATATACGAGAAAGATTTAAACACCCACGTAAAATGTGGGCGAAAAATTCAGTGGCAGTTCACAAAACACGTCATGATAATGTGATTATTACATGGCAAGAACTGTTTGAAAAAGCGAATGTTACTGACGAGTGTCCTATCTGCGGATGTAAATTAGATTGGAGTGTGAATACCAAAGGTGGTAGACCAAAACATAACTCGCCATCGTTGGATAGAATAAATAATGACGACACGATTACTAAAGAGAACTCATGGATAGTGTGCCTCCATTGTAACGTGATAAAAAGTGACAGACCTTTACTCGAATTTATTGAGTATTGTAAAATGATTGTTGCAAGGAGTGATAAATTATTAGCCTACGCATATGTTACGACATAGATGGAACCATCGACCTCAATCTTTGGGGAACATGGATTCATCAACCTACTGGCAGCCGCTTATTAAATCCTGGCGTCAATCCAGATAAGGTGAAGTATGTCATAACTGGTCGTCCTGAATCAAAGTGGGAACTAACCATGCAGCATCTCACTGAACTTGGAGTTACTCCCAAAGTTCTATTTATGAATCCTCTTGGTATACTCGACTTTGAATATATCATGATGATGAAAGCAAACTATTTACGAATATTAAAGGCGGGAATTTACGTTGATGATGACCCAATATGGAAATTTCAATTTCATAAATATTGGGATGGTATCGTCATAGATTCTACTGAATTGGGGAAGTATGTTTAAACACATACTTTTAAATAGCAAGCACAACATACAATAATAGGTGATGTTATGATTGTATGTACTATTTGTGGAGAAGAAAAACCAGATGAAGAATTTTATTTTACTGGTGGTAGAAAAGCGCAAAGGGGTGTGCGTCGTCAGCAATGTAAAACTTGCATGTCAAAACGACAGAAGGATAATTTTAATTCTCATATGGTTGCTTCACATAAACATCAACGTCTGTATCCACACAGAGTATGGGCAGCATCAGTGATTAGTAGACACAAATGTCGTGGATATAAGATTGATATTACCATAAATCAATTGGAATCTATGGCGTTAAAAACAGAAGTTTGTCCTATATGTGGAGTGACATTAGATTACTCCCGTCTGACAAAGGATGGAAAGAACCAGCATAATTCTCCGTCGATTGATAGAAAAAATAATGGAGATACGTTATCCAAATTAAGTGTCTGGATTATATGTAAAGAATGTAACACAACGAAGGGAAGACGCACGATGAAACAGTTTATCGAATACTGTAAAATGGTTGGTGAAAAATATGTTTAAGAAGAAAGTAAAGTCTGAACCACCAAAGGTAACTGTGTTACCGAAGAAGGAAAAGAAGGTTGAGAAAAAAGTTGAAGAGAAGGTAGATAATCCTTGGACTCACCCGACGGTTGAGAGTATGGAAGGTGAAACAAAAGCGGCTGGCAAAGTATCATTTGTTTCATACCTAAAGGGGGAGCATTTAAATCTCCGCGAATCCGTGGAAGCCATGTGTTATTCATGCATGGGATTTTATGCAGACGGTATTGCTGACTGTGGAGATAAGCGTTGTCCTCTCTATCCGTTCCATCCATACAACCCCAATCCTGCAAAGTTGAGGAAAGAACGTCCTGATATGAGGAAGAAGAAATGATTGAACTCGAAGGGAAATATGGCGAAGCAAAGATAATGATTGATAACGTTGAAGAGGGCGTTATCTCTCAACTCCATGACATGATGCGCAACCCCGCATATACAAACCCTATACGTGTGATGCCAGATACTCACGTCGGTAACGATGTAGTAATCGGGTTCACTTGTAAGACAAACGGAAAGATTTGTCCTAACGCAATCGGCGTTGATATTGGATGCGGGATGGTGGCACAGAAACACAACCTCGATTATACTGAACTCGATGATGCTGCATTCCCAGTGATTGATGCGGCGATAAGGAATCGCGTTCCTCTTGGATTCAACATCCACACTGGAAAGAATATCCTCCCCGTCACAATCGCCAAAGAAGCACAGAAAGAACTGAATATCTTCACCAAGAAGTTCAATGATATTACTGGTGAAGACTTCGGCGTTGTTGATTATTCAGAGGATTGGTATCTCAATGACCTCTGTAAGAAAATCAATTCAGATAGGGCGCAGATAATAAATGCAATGGGAACACTTGGCGGTGGTAATCACTTCATTGAGATTGACGTTGATGAGGACGATTATATCTGGTCTGTCGTTCACTCTGGCTCTCGTAACTTTGGTCTTAAGATTGCAAACTATCACCAGAAACAGTGTGGTGAGAAAGGATACCTCGAACATGAGTGGGCATATGATTACTTCGTTGATATGTTCTTTGCACAGCAGTATGCGTCAGTGAATCGTAGAATAATCTCCGATATTATTGGTGATATTATTGGGCAGAGGATTCTTAATATCGTCGAGTCTACTCACAATTATGTAGACCCGAATGATATGATTATCAGGAAGGGAGCAATACGTTCCTACGAGGATGAACTCATGGTAATTCCATTCAACATGAAGGATGGAACAATCATCTGTGAGGGCAAGTCTAATCCCGATTGGAACTTCTCTGCACCACATGGAGCAGGGCGTATCATGAGCCGCACACAGGCGAAGAAAACACTTGACCTCGATGAGTTTGTCAGCAGTATGAATGGAATTTTCTCGACGAGTGTTGGCAAGTCCACTCTCGATGAGGCGCCTGGAGCATACAAGCCATCGCAGATAATCCTTGATGCAATAGCACCAACCGCAAGAATCCTTCACTCCCTGAAACCATTGTATAGTTTGAAGGCATAAGCACACTTGTTCAGTTTGAAGAATATTTTTTCTAGCAGCATGTAATTACGTGCTACTGGAACATTAGTTTTGATTTTGGTGATGCAATGAAACATGCTAAAACAGATTATGTTTGTGGCTGTGAGTGCAAGGGCGAATGCTCTGGTGAAGTGGATGGTAAATGCCACTGTCCAGTTACAGACAAGAAGAAAACGAAAGTGTGCAAAGAATGTAACCGAGAATTACCATTATCTTCATTTTATAAGATGCACACATCACCGGATGGACATGGGTATTACTGTAAATCTTGTGCCGACAAAATCAAAATAGAACATACCAAACGAAATCCAAAATTAGCATGGTGTTATACTACACGTTCTCATCATAGAAGTAAAGGATTTAAAGTGACAATAACGAATGAAGAATTGTATAACACCATAAAAAATTTGGACACATGTGAATTATGTGGATGTGTTCTCGATTGGTCGGTATACACAAAGGGAATGTGTAAACCAAATAGTCCGTCACTTGATAGGGTTAATAGTGAAAAGGAATTAACTGTAGACAATGTGATGATTCTGTGTCACGAATGTAATTCAATGAAACGGTCAAAGTCACTCGAAGAGTTGATTACCTTCTGTAAAATGGTGGTGAAAAAATATGGGTAAGACAAAAGTTATTAACTTTATAGGAAGTCCTGGTGCTGGCAAGAGTACTCTCGCTGCTAAACTCTTTGCTCACATGAAGAGCAAGGATATAAACTGTGAACTCGTTGCCGAATATGCAAAGGGTGTTGTCTGGCGTGGAGCGCAGAATATTCTGACGAATCAAGTTTATATGTTCGCCAAGCAGTATGACCGTCAGTTTCATCTGATGGGTAAGGTAGATTATATTATAACTGACTCGCCGTTATTCCTCAATCTTTATTACGGACAGCACGAGAGAATGCATTTCAAGTATCTCGTAATGGAGAAGTGGAATGAGTTTGAGAACATAAACTTCTACGTCAAGAGAACAAAGAAGTATAATCCGAAAGGACGTAATCAGACTGCGGCAGAATCAGATGAGATTGGTAAGGCGATAGTAGAATTACTTGCCAAATATAAAATCAGGCATCGTGAAATTACTTCTGATACTTCGATTGATGATATATATTATTATGTCAATCCTACGTGGAATCATGCATATTATTTACCGGGGATGAATGTCGATGGTTGAAACAATTCCGTTAGAGAAACCAGTGTATTGTGCATGGGTTAATCTCGAAGTAGATATTTCCCTGCTCGGTAAGAACTGTGTAGAATGGATTGCCGATGGTCGGTGTGACCATTGTGAACGCTCGATGCAGTTGGACTATGGTGTTCCTCCGCATAAACTTCTGGAAAATTTACGAGGTTGTCCATGAGAATACAGAAAAGCGTATGTGATTTTTGTGGGAAAGAAATTCCTACCAACGTATCTATCAATGTCGATGGATTTAATATTCGCATTGGTGATGAGATGCCTTTGTATTATCTTCATAATGATGACTTCTGTTCAGTCGATTGTCTTATGAAAGCAGTCAATAAACTAAAACGTCATCTCGTTCAGCAGATGGCAGAGAATCTTAAGAAGGTAAAGGCGAAAAAGAAATGAAGATTATTTCTGGTGGTCAGACGGGAGTAGACCGCGCTGCTCTTGAAGCAGCCAAGGAATGTGGTCTTGAAACTGGTGGCTATGCGCCGAGTGGCTATCTCACCGAGAATGGTCGTGACCGTTCTCTTCGTGAGTTTGGACTCATTGATTCTGGTGCTGGATACCCAACTAGGACTACACTCAATGTTCTTAATTCAGATATAACAATCTGGATTGGTAAGGATGACACGCCTGGATTCCTCGCAACAAAAAAGAAATGTGTCCAGTATGGCAAGAGGTTCATTGATTGTACTGGTGAAAGTGCATACGGTGTTCGATGTGCGATGGGTTCATATAAAGTAGTTAACTTTGCTGGCAATCGTGAATCTACTTCACCCGGTATTTTCGATGAGACAAAGAGATTATTAATTGGAACTTTTCAGATGGTGATTAACGAATGAGAGAAGCAGAAAGAATTGAGCGCATATCGAATTTATTCCAGAGCATCTGGTATAAGTATCCCGATATGCGATTCGGTCAGTTATATATGAATCTTGTCAGAAAGTTTCGTGTCGAGAAGGGTTGGACTGAAACTGACAAGAGATTCGCTAATGTTGTGTGGATGATTGAGGACGCAGAGTTTGAGAAATTCCTTGAATCCTTTAAGGGTTTCCCGTAAAACGAGCATTTAAATAGGATTAGTGACATACATATATTGGCAGGTGCAAGTTGAATATTTTTGACATACTCACTTTATTCGAGGAAAGAATCAAGACTCGAAAAGAGAGGCGCGCGAAGACGGAATACTATCTATCGTTGATACGTGAACAGATACTCATTACACGACTACCACATACACCAGTTCGTCCAATCTATAAAGTCCTCAAAGAAACAAAGGGATGCGACTTTACCTATCAATATTTTATGAAGTTGATTGAGTCAAATTGGAATACACTTGTGGATGATTCAGGGAGATGTTGTCTTATTGTTAGCAGTGAAAAAGATAAACTTTGTAGGTGGTAAATGAATAAGCAATGCACAAAATGTAAAGTAATAAAACCACTATCAGATTTTCCTGTTGATAATACGCATGTAGATAGACACAGAAATGAATGTAAAGAATGTAATGCTTCTTATAGGGCAGCATTAGTTAAATCCCGCCCACATAGATATAGTGGTGTGAAAGCATTACTTTCTCACAAAACCAAAGGAATGAATGTGTTAATAACAAATGATGAAATTGAATCATTATATAAAAACACAACACATTGTCCTATATGTGGAGTAAAATTATCTAATAAGTCTAGAGGTAATACTCCATCATTAGATAGAATTAACAACGAAAACGAATTGCGTATTGACAACGTATGGATTATTTGTGGCAAATGTAATACTACAAAACAAGATAGAACACTCGAAGAATTTTACGAGTATTGTAAGATGGTGGTTGAGAAATGGCCGATGAAAAAGATTTAATATTACTCACATCAAATGAGTATATTGGAGAGCGTAACTATTGTGGCGTTACACACGCATACTTTATTGTTATATCTACAAAATCTTTCGAGGTAGAATGGAAGGCATTTAAAATTGCCTGTCTTGAAAACTTTGTTAAACCACACATCGTATTCTTGACACCATTTGTTGAACACCCCACACATACAAGTCCATTCTTGTTTCACTATGGGCTAATGTTAGGGTATTCCGAGGAGAGTATGAGAGTGTATGGTTAATGAACGTTCCGTGATGATGGAAGAATTTATTACGAATGATTGGGATATTCATCAAGTGTATGACGCTCAATTCTTTTGTGACAAGTTCAACTGGAATGGAAAGATAGCAAGGTACT
>Ga0116170_10000347_pt1 | contig 49007 bp, 34 predicted proteins | sample AD_JPNHW1_MetaG_FD_89797 | JGI IMG/M metagenome (GOLD analysis project Ga0116170, IMG submission 89797) | Active sludge microbial communities of municipal wastewater-treating anaerobic digesters from Japan - AD_JPNHW1_MetaG | ecosystem: Engineered > Bioreactor > Anaerobic > Digestate | place... | reverse complement strand
GCTGAAATACCGCTGCGCCTTCTTGGTGTCGAAGCATTTCAAGGTGCCGAATATCTGTATGTTCATAAGAACCCTCCGGTTTCGCTCCGTCATCGCCTCGGGGTATTCAACCAAACGATTTTTCCGTCTTTCCATTCACCGACAACGAATTCCGAACCGCTGCTTTTCGGCTTATGAAAGACTTTTCCCGTGTAAGGATAATCGACACCCAGGTACTTATATCTTTTATCATCGGTATATTCAAAAAGAAGCGGAACTTTATCGAAATCCAAACCTTTATTGATGCGATTGTAACAATGATCACTTGGGATGATGCTTGTCGGATTGCAGCCGTATTTATTCACAACCCGATAAACAATCTCACCGCGTGAAAATAAAGTTCCGATTTGACAACCTTCAAATGCTTTTACAAACTTTTCATCGTTCTTCAAGAATGCCCGCTCAGAACTCAGGATCAAATTGTTTTCGTATGTATTCATAAGACACCTCCAAATTTCATTCGAGTGTTCGCAGCGTGGATGATTACGGCAACCTCCGTTTTTGTGATGTCCTGCCGGACGATGGTAAAGGGCGTTTGATCACCTCGGGCTATAATAATTTAGAAATTTGCGTAACACCACTTTCCATAATATCACTAAATACTTCCATTTTCAACATCACCGATATCAATGATTCTTATTATAATAATTCAATGTCTGCACTCATTTTGGTACATGCAATAACTGATAATAAAAACTTAGCAGATTCTCTTTCAATGAAGTGACATATTGAGTTTAAAAACTTGTATAATTTGGTTGTTTTTATTCCATTTTTGTAGTATACTGTAAATTAATAGTAGTTTGGGCTTGTATATTCGGAACGTATTCTTTCGCTTATGAATGTATTCCGAAATAAGTAAAAGCGGTCTTAAATTGAATTGATTTCATAAATTTCCGGGAGGCAATTGAATGGCTGCAATTAACGATCTGATAAGGCAAATCGAAGATAAAAATCTTCGTGAACGTTTGGAACAAGAGGTCAATAAACTTTCAAAGCAAAAAAAGTTCGGGCTTGTCTTTGAGGAACATATCCCGGAATGCACTCCGCTTTACGGCATCGAGATACGCCGCGATTCTCTTGCAGCGAAAAAAGCCGGCGAAGTGAACGACGTATATCGTGTCAAGGAGATTCATAACGACATCGCTGTATGCGTTCGCCGTTCAACAAATTCTGAAGAAAGCATCGCGCTCTCCGACCTGGTTGCGATTGCTCAATTCGGAGAGCCGATATACCCGACTCTGTTGCCGGTCGATGCTGTTGAGAACGCGCCGGACAGCAAGTTATGGCATACTTTAATTGAAGCGGATAATTACCATGCGCTTCAATTGCTCGAATATCTCTATCCGAAAAAGGTTGATTGCATCTATATCGACCCGCCATACAATACCGGCGCAAGAGATTGGAAATATAATAATTATTATGTTGATAGTTCCGATACATACCGTCACAGCAAATGGCTCTCCATGATGCAGAAGCGGCTGAAGATTGCGAAGCGGATTCTGAATCCAAACAATTCAGTTCTAATTGTAACTATCGACGAAAAAGAATACTTGCATCTCGGGTGTTTATTGGAGGAAATGTTTCCGGAAGCAAATATACAAATGGTCAGCACATTAACCGCGAGAAGCGGTGCAGCAAGATTTAATAGTTTTAGCAGAGTTAATGAGTTCATATATTTTGTAATGAACGGTAATTATACGATAACGCCGATTGATAATGCTAATTACCAAAAAGAAGGCGACGATATTCATTGGAGAGCATTCCGTAGAGGAAATCCAGCAAATATACGCACTTCTCGACCATCGCAATTTTATCCTCTGTATATAGATAAAAATACACATAAAATAATAAAAGTCGGAGATCCAATCACGTCAGAGGTCAATCGGTTTTCAGTTAGTAAAATGGAAAACTGCGAAACAGTTTTTCCCGTGCGTGATGATGGAACTGAAATGATGTGGAGTGTTACACCTAATGCATGTAGACATCTCGTCGAAAAAGGATATATAAAAGCTTCGAAATATCAAAAAGATAAACCTCAACAATTTGCTTTATCTTATTTATCTTCCGGGACAATCAAAGATATTGAAACAGGAAAAGTGTCGGTAAGAGGATACACCGAAGATGGCGGGATTATTGCAAGCAATCTTGAATCTAGAAAGGCAATGCCAAAAACTCAGTGGTCATTTGAGACGCATGATGCACGTGATTACGGAACGAAAGTTTTAAAAAACATATTAGACGAAACACGATTTGATTTCCCAAAATCTTTGTATGCTGTTGAGGATTGTATTAAACTCTTTTGCCTTAATAACCCCAACGCTCTTATTGTAGACTTCTTTGCCGGCTCTGGAACAACGCTTCATGCTGTAAATCTACTTAATGCGGAAGATGGCGGTCACCGTCGCTGCATCATGGTCACCAACAATGAGGTCTCCGATGATGAGGCAAAAACGCTGAAAGCACAAAGTTTTCAACCCGGAGATCCAGAATGGGAAAAGCTCGGTATTGCCCGCTATGTCACATGGCCGCGTACCGTTTGCAGTATCGAAGGTCATGATATCAACGGAAACCCGCTGAAAGGAGATTACCTCGGCAGCGAGCGGGCTATGTCGGGTGGCTTTGCTTCCAACTGTGAATACTTCAAACTCGGCTTTCTTGATAAAAACGCGGTTGCGCTCGGAAAGCAGTTCAAAGAAATACTTCCGCTTTTGTGGTTAAAATCAGGCGCTGCCGGAAAACGCCCGACTTTACAAAACGATGGGCTTCCTAATATGATGATCTTGCCCCAAAATGAATTCGCCGTTCTTATCAACGAGCACGGTTTTCTTGAATTTGAGAAAGAACTGGACAAGTATCCGGAGATTAAGACGGTGTTCATCGTAACAAATTCGGAAGCGGGATATCGTGAAATGATTTCGGGGATGGACGGTAAAATGACATTTCAGCTTTACCGCGATTACCTGGATAATTTCCGTATCAACTGCAGGAGGTAGCTCACATGAAAGTCGAATTATACACTTTTCAAAAAAATGCGCTTTCAAAATTGAGAGCTAAAACAGCCGAAGCGCTCTGTTCTTATCGCCATACCCGTACACCTCAGGTGGTTTCCTATACAGCGCCGACCGGAGCAGGTAAAACCATTATCATGGCGTCTCTTGTCGAAATCATTTTGTTCGGCGATATATTATACTCTGACCAACCCGATGCAATTTTCGTCTGGCTTTCGGATTCACCTGAACTCAACGCACAATCAAAACAAAAGTTCGATTTGAAAGCGGATAAAATCCGTTTGGACCAATGTGTTACCGTTGAAGATGAATCCTTTGATCGGGAAACTCTTGAAGACGGCCACATCTATTTCTTGAATACACAAAAACTCGGCAAGAGCAGCAACCTGACCAAGCATTCGGACGGTCGGCAATACACCATTTGGGAAACACTGCGCAATACCGCACTTGAAAAATATGACCGTCTGTATTTTATAATCGATGAGGCACACCGGGGCATGCAGGGACGCGAAGCCGGTCGAGCAACCACCATCATGCAAAAGTTTCTGATCGGCAGCCCCGAAGATGATCTCCCTCAGATGCCGCTTGTGATCGGAATCAGCGCAACAGTCGACCGATTCAATGCGCTTGTCGCCGGCACGACGTCGACCAGATATTTTGTAAAAACATCCGAAGAAGAAGTTCGCGTTTCGGGGCTGTTGAAAGACAGAATTGTAATTACATATCCGGATACGAAAAACAATGAAATGGCGGTTCTTCAGGCAGCCGCTGATGACTGGAAACAAAAATGGGACCACTGGTCACAGTATTGTTATGAACAGCATTATGCCTATGTGAATCCTATATTTGTAGTCCAGGTACAAAACAGCACGGGAACACGTATTTCGGACACCGATTTGGATGACTGTCTGCAGATAATTGAAGAACGAACCGGTATGCGGTTTCAGGATGGCGATGTGGTTCATACATTCGGTCAGACAACATCGACTCTGCGTGTAAACGGAATTGATGTAAGGTATGAAGAGCCTTCCCGAATTTCCGATGATAAACGAATAAAAGTTGTATTCTTTAAAGAGAATTTATCAACCGGTTGGGATTGTCCCCGTGCTGAGACCATGATGTCGTTCAGACATGCAGCCGACGCAACTTATATTGCGCAGCTTCTTGGGCGAATGGTCAGGACGCCTATGCAAATGCACATCCAGGTTGATGATATTTTGAACGATGTTCATCTGTACCTGCCGTATTTCAGCGTCGGCACAGTAAAGAACGTTGTGGAAGCATTTCAAAGCACTGAAGGAGGCAGCATTCCGACAGACGTATGCGAGGAATCATTCGGTTCAAAAAAATACGAAACCTTGACAGTCCGTCCGAACTACAGTGCAGGTATTAAGCAAGTGAGTATTAAACCAACGCAGACACAGGAACCCGGTTCGGGATCACGAACGGGTATTAACGATGAATCTTCTTCGATTAAACAACAAGATGAAGTAACTCAACCCATCGATTTAAATGCATCAAAATCGGAAGAGGCAGAGACCCAATTAAACCAACCTTTTGCAGGCAATCCCGCTCCTTTCATGAAAATTTCGGAAAGAGAAGAAGTCGTGAAGGCAATTAACGAACTTGGTTTACTGACTTATGATGTTCGCAGCGTCGTAATCAGCAATTACTTGTTGTCTTTATTCGCTCTTGTTCGTTTACTGAGCCAATCGGGTTATGATAACGATATTTCTGAAGTTGTTGCCGATGAAATCGTTGATATAATCCACAATTATATCTGCACATTAAAATCATCCAATAAATACGGGGATTTAGCAGAAAAAGTTATGCAGTTCAAAATGAACACAGAGGTTTTTGATGTTTTCGGCGAATCTGTGGACAATCATCAGATTCACGACTTGTTTTCCTCAACGGATACGGATATTGAACGGCAGTTCCGCCTTGCGGAGACCAAACTCGGTAACGAGGGCATAAGCTTTTCTTATGGTAATAAATACGCAGATTATAATAATCCGAGCAGTTACAAAATTGATATCATCATTTTCACCGATAACAGTGCCTGTATGGACAAACTGAACGAATATGCGAAAGAGAAGTTCCATGAGATCAACGATCGGTACAGGCGGAAAACGATAGGTTTTCCTGATAAATATAAAAAGAAGTATGACGGCATCGTATCGGACGGAGATATCGTAAGCAAACATAATTTCCGGCTTCCCGAAACAATTATTTATGATCACGCGTCGGATGGAAAAGACTATACAGACCATCTCTTTGTCGATGATTCGGGAAAAGCAACCATATCTCTGAACGGTTGGGAACAAGGGGTTCTTAAAGAAGAACAAGAAAATGAAAAATTCGTTTTCTGGCTTCGCAATCCCCCAAGAAAACCGTGGTCTTTGTGCATTCCTTATGAAATAAACGGCGAAAAAAAGCCGACATATCCTGATTTTATCATTATCCGAAAAGACGATTCAACCGGTTATGTGGTCGATATTCTGGAGCCGCATGATCCGACGAGAATCGATAACCTCGGAAAAGCAAAAGGGTTTGCCGAATATGCAAGGCAAAACCCCGGAGTCGGCCGAATTCAGCTTATCCGAAAAGATAAATCAGGTGGTTTCAAGAGACTTGATATGTCAAAAAGCGCTGTGCGGGATAAGGTGTCTCATGTTATGACCAATGAAGAACTGGATCATGTATTCTACACGGACGGCTTTTTTGATAATTGACATAATCATTTTTTGGAGGAAAACTGTGGACGAGAAATATATTGTCAGCAAAATGAACGAGTTCCTGCATACTGCTACGCGGGAACTTGCGGGTTGGCTTGGAAAAATGCTTCCGCAAGTCACAAAAAATTGGTGGCAGGAGTGCGTTTTAGGCAATTTGTCATTCGCACAGCGCAATCTTGCCGTTGACAATGAGTATTCCAGTTTAGAACGGCTTGACTTGGCTGCTCTTCTCAGAATAACCGACCGGTCATGGTACGATATGCGTTCTTTTGCATTCCTTCCGACATCCGAGCGGGAGTGCATCCGCGAAATGTTCAAAGTTAGAAATATCTGGGCACACTGTGCCGGTTGCATCCCCGAAAAAGATGCTGTTGGTCACGATATCAACACTCTTAAGAGCTTTTTTACGCAATTAATGAGCCCAAATGCATTAATAAAAGAAGTTGAAAAATTTTACGAGGATGTTTCCGCCGCCGATTTTGCAAGTTTGCCTTCCGAACCAAAGATTTGTTCGGAAGCCGAATCGACCGCCGCTACTTCCGTTCCAATTGACGCAGGAATTAAAGAAAAGGATCGCGTATATTTGACCGGATCGCCGGACACCCGCGGAATGGTTTTTTCTGTTACCGAAATAAACGGAATAAAAAAATACGAAGTTTTCGTGGACGGGGATTTAAAAACATTCTACGATGGACAAATCAAACTTATTGAGACGCCTTCCTATCATTGGTTGGACCTGGATACATTCCAAAGTTATTTATCCGCATATCAGATTAACAATCCGTCTGCCGGCAATCTCTATTCACTGAATTCGGCGAGAATCGATTTCGTGCCTTATCAATTCAGACCGGCGCTTAAACTCATAAAATCTGACGAACCACGAATTTTAATCGCGGACAGTGTCGGCGTCGGTAAAACAATTGAAGCGGGACTTATTATCAAAGAGCTTGAAGCTCGCAATGAACTTGATAATGTTTTGATTATCTGCCCGAAACCGCTTGTAGCAGAGCGAAAATGGGAAATTGAAATGAAACGCTTTGACGAGGAATTTACCCCGTTAGACGGACAAGCTCTTCGCCAAATTATATCCGATACCGACAGAGACGGTGAGTGGCCTTCACGGTTTAATAAATCAATCATACCTTATTCGATTCTTGATAACAGAGTATATCAAGGGGAAACCATAAAGAAAAAGAAATCCTACGGCTTGTTAGACCTTGACCCTGCGCCGCACTTTGACTTGGTTATCATCGATGAAGCGCATCATATCAGAAATGGGAGTTTAGATAAAGAGAAAGCATTTGCGTATAAGTGCGTTCGTTATTTCTGCGAACATGCGGACGCTGTTGTTATGCTGACAGCCACTCCGCTTCAGACAAGTGATGATGACCTTTTTACTTTATTGAATGTGCTCCGTCCGGATGTTGTTATGGATAAAGATGTTTTTAGAATGATGTCTTTGCCAAATGCCTATATCTCCAGGTGTTCTCGAATTATCCGCGGTGCAGCTGAGGGTTGGCAGCAAAAAGCAATTGACGAGTTGGAAAACCTTGCGGTTACGCAATGGGGAGACAATGTGATTTGTAAAAACCCATTATATATTGATGTCATCAACCGTTTGCAAAAAGCTCCTGCTTCCAGAGAAGAACGGGTAAAGCTTGTTTCCGACATTGAATCTTTGCACAGCTTTAATACGATGCTGAATCGCACAAGAAGGAAAGATATACAGGATTTTTGCGTTCGTCGAACATTTACGGTTGAAACAAACTTTACGGAAATTCAAACGCAACTGCATGACGAGCTGTTGAAATTTGAATTTTCTGCGTTATCCATCCTCCATAATGCCCGTTCTGTGCCTTTCATGATGAGCACCATTCGAAGGCAGGCTGCCAGCTGCATTTTCGGATTGGCTCCGCACATCAGAGATATTATCGACCGTCGGTTTGTTCAGTTGTGTGATGATCCGGAATTTGATATAGAAACAGAAGATTTCGAAAATATTGCAGAGGGTGCATTTTCCGGGCTGGCGAAACACGTGCTGGAATTGGCTGATAATCTTCCCGAAGACGATCCCAAATTTGACAGTATTAAAACTGTTATTTTCGAAAAGCAAAAATATGATAATAATAAAATCATCCTGTTCAGCACGTTCAGGTATACATTGGCGTACATAAAACGCAAGCTTGAAGCGCTCAATCTCCGGGTCGCTCAAATAGACGGCAGTGTGAAAGACGAGATCAGACGGGACCTTCGGGAAAGATTTGAACTCCCAAAAACCGATTCAGACGCAATCGATATTATGCTGTTTACCGAAGTCGGCTCAGAGGGATTGGATTATCAATTCTGCGACACCATGATAAATTATGATTTACCTTGGAATCCGATGCGAATCGAACAGAGAATCGGGCGAATTGATCGCCGTGGGCAAAAGAGCGAGGCAGTAAACATCTATAATATTATCACTGCTGACACGGTAGATGCCGATATCTATTCAAGATGTTTAATGCGAATCGGTGTGTTTGAAAGAAGTATCGGCGAATGTGAAGAAGTTCTCGGCGAGATAGGTTCCCGGATTGAGCAAATTGTAGCCGATGCAAGTCTCACTGACGCTGAGAGACGGGTAAAACTTGAGCAGATGGCTGATAATGAGGTTCGAAGACTTCAGGAACTGTCGAGGCTTGAAGACGAAGAAAAAGAATTGTTTGGCTTCGATCTGTCGAATTATACGGTCTCAAATGAAATCAAAGAAGCTGAAAATCCATGGATTTCACCTTCAAAAATTCAACATTTGGTGGAGAGTTATTTATCATTCCGGCTTGGCGAAGGTCAGTTCATTATCGGCGAATCCGATCTGAAACGAATTCGACTCTCTAAAAATGCTCGGGATATCTTGCGTGATGATTTCAGAAAATTATCTGATGTAAGGTCTGCCGTGAAGCGGCGTTGGGATTGGTATTTGAAAGGCACGGAGCCGATGCATACTTTAACCTTTGTACCGGAAATTGCGGAAAAAGAAAGAAATGCGTTTTTTATTACCGCAGTCCACCCGCTTGTGAAACAAGCCGCGCTTTACTTTTCATCAAAGGAAACGGCCTATATACAATTGAGGTATTATTCTGACACGCTGCCAAAGGGTTTGTATGCATTTTCAGTTTACGCATGGAATTATATAGGTTTAAATCCGAAGGTCAGATTGGTTCCCGTTTGTCAAAGTGAAATCGTAGAAAATGAACTGACTGAAATTTTACAGGATGCTGAATCGTGTTCCGCTTCCGCAGCCGTTGATTCGAAGGTTTTTAGTACCTTGGAGAACCGTCAGGTATCGCTGTGGATGAATGAGAAAAAAGCTCATATAGCTGCAGCAAAAATGACAGCTTCCTATAAACTCGAAAGCATCGGGGGTAATTATCGGAGTCGGAAGCGGAGCCTTGAAAAACTGATTCAAGATACTTTCGACGAAAATATACACCGTATGTATCGAAGCGAACTCGAATCAGCATCTTCGGTTTATGAAAGGAAGGTCCAAATTATCGAAGAAAGCACTTTATGCGCGGACATTCACACAACTTTAATTGCAAATGGAATTGTCGAAATTAAAGGAGAATGATTATGAACATCGCCGATCAAATTAAAATCCAACAAGACAATAGCGGAATGCTCAGAAGAGCGCTTGAACGAATCATCCAGCTTTATACCGATAAAGCACATTTTATTTACGAACTGCTGCAGAATGCGGAGGATGCGGAAGCAAAAAGCATTAAGTTCGTTCAATATAAGGATCGCTTGGAGGTATATCATGATGGGAAACCGTTTACGGAAGAGAATCTCCAAAGGCTGTGTGATATTGGGCAATCCGACAAGGCGGGAAATTTAAATCAAATCGGCGAATTCGGAGTCGGCTTTAAATCCGTTTTCGGCATTTGTGACACTGTTAAACTTTATAGTATGCCACAGAATTATAAGGGGCAGCTTCCTAATAACGCAAACCCTTTTGCCGTTCAGATAAATGACTTTGTTCATCCTGAAGATATTCCGCAAACAGAAATCGAATCCGATTTCACGACTAAGTTTGTATTCCCCTATAGTTGCGGCAAGTCATTTTCAGGTTATCGTTCCATTGATATTTTAAACAACGGTCTCAAGCAAAGATTACAAAACTTAGGTATTACGACGCTTTTATTTATGAACAATCTTTCTTTAATTGAATATAAAATAAATATCGAAGGTTCAAGAATTGAAGGCAAATATCAACTTGATAAAAAATTGTTGAATGATCATTGCTCTTTGGTATCTGCTCTTGGGGAATCCACATTAAAAAACGAAGAAAAAATTTCGTATTTAAAATTTTCGCGCCGCATTGATTATAATTCACATAGAACAGTGGATATCGCTTTCCCGGTCAAAGTGAGTGATGACGGAAAATACGAATGTCAAAAGCTCAAGTCACCTTATATTTCGGTGTACTTTCCAACGGAAACAGAGAGTAAACTGGATTTTATCGTGCAGGGTCCTTACAGAACAACACCAAACCGCAGCAGCATCCCTTGTGACGATCTCGATAATATTCAATTGGCAAAAGAGACCGGTATTTTGCTCAGCGAAAGTATCAGAGAGCTAAGGAATACTAAAAATCTCAATATGAGCTTTATCAGGGCGTTGCCTACTAATGCCGCAAGATTCGAACACTTTGGGTTGTTCGGTACTTTATTTGAAACAACAAGAAAACAACTATCTAATGAAAAAATCCTCCCATGTAAACGCGGTGGCTATACCTCTGCTCTAACAGCCAAAATCGCACGAAATGAAAAACTGGCAGAACTGATTACCGATGGTTTGTTGTCTGAATTAATTCACGATTACTGCGAATACCATTGGCTGCCGACTTTTCTCACTGAATCAAATCAGGAGTATAGGTATTTATATGATTTTTTTTCGAACGAAATGAAGATAGAAGTGATACGGCCTGAATCGCTTAGGGGTTACTTTGATAAAAATCCCGACTTTTTACCCGCGCGCAGCAACTCTTGGCTTATTGAACTTTACAGGATTCTTGAAACCGTACCTTATGCCTTTTCAAAAAGCGGTCAAAACCTGCTTACGTCAAACATTGTGAAAACATCCGCCGGGGCTTTTATGGCACCCTATCGAAAAATCGGCTCACAGTTTTTACCGAATGTTTTTCTTCCGTCGAAAAATATCACCTCCAAGGATATCAATATTGTCGATAGTGAAATCTATGAAAAATGTAAAGATTTTTTTGATAACATCCTTCAGCTCGAAAAGCCCAATGAATATGAGTTCTTTATTAATGATTTCAAAAAACGATCTGAAGAAAGCATTGATACATCGAAGCATATCGAGGATGTTAAAATACTTTTAAAATATAAAGCTAACCCGGCATATACCGAAGAAATCGTGGAGATGATGAAAAATTATCTCGTTTTACGCTGCAAGAACAAAAACGAAAACAAATTCATCAATCCATATAAAAACAGGATATATTTGCCCTGTTCAGAAACAGGAATTGATATTGAAGCGTATTTTCGAAATATTGCCGATCGATATATAATTGATGCCGATTTCTACGAAAATAACGGAGTTTCAATTCAAAACTTATTGGAATTTAATCTTTTTGATACTCTAGTAACCGGCATTGAGAAAACTACCGGCATTTATTATAGCAGCAATCGTCATCCGGATTGGTCTACTAACGGAGATTTTCGTTACAGATTTTCGATGGAATGCATTTCCGAGGCATTAAAATATATTTCTTTACATCCGGGCAACAAGGACTCAATACTAAAATCAAAAGCCATATTTCAGACATTATTGGAAAATGAAGCACAGCTTACCGGTAAACTTATTATCAAAGGGAATACGCCGGATATTAATCATGCATATTGTGATTTGATATCCTTACTACGACGAGAAAAATGCCATTCCGAATGGAATGGAAATTGGTTGTATACCGAATCAAATGAACTGGTTTCGCAAAACCAAATCACAAAGCACGACTTAAATCATTCGATTTACGGCAATGTCAGTCCTGATTCATCCATTTATGAAATGCTTGGATTTAAAAAGAGCTCAGATGATCTTTTAGCTGAGTTGAATAAGGATTATGATAATATTCCCGTGAGCAAACGTGAAGCATATTTTGCTATTGAACTGGCAAGAAGATACGGTATTACTCCCGATGATTTGAAAACAAAGTTTAGTGGGGGAAGCGGAAAAGAAAATTCGCACCCTGAGGAATACCCATTTCCGATCGGAAGGGTTAAAAACTGGCAAGCATTAAAGAAACATGCTGCTGAAATGCTTATTTATGCAAATCCTGTTGAGTATGATTTTAAAGTTCGACATATACGGGTCAGCAATTGTGCAGCCGAAATCAGAGCCTATTTGATGAACATATATCGTTATGACGGCATATATAAATACGCCTGCCAAATGTGTCACAAACCGAATATATTTGAGTATGCTCAGATTTTTAATGACCCGAAAGTCGAACTCGATCCTATGAATCTATGCTTATGCCCTAATTGTGCATCGGAATACAAAATTCTAAGAAATAATTCAGTTATCATGGACAATCTCAAAAATGACTTGTTGAGTTACAACGAAAAAACTGTACATGATGACAGCCATATCGCCTTTTTTGTTGGCAATAAAGAATTATGGTTTGCTCAAACGCATTTTGCGGAGATTCATGAACTCTTAAAACTTCAAAAGGATATTTCTGAAGGCAGACATGCTCAAACAGATAGCGTTAGTAATACAGGTGCTAGAAACGAAGATGAATTTAAATCTAAGGACGGATTAAATGTTTATAAGGCTTATATCGGTAAAAGGGTTTTTCATAGGATATCGAAATTTTCCGGTAAAGTAACTGCCTGTGACGGTAAATATATATTTGTATTGGCTGAAGATGGAGATAAACAAGGGGAGATAATAAAGTATGCTTTATCAAACTGCATAAAAGACAATCTTCTAAAAATAATCGATCAAAAAGTTGGCTAGAAATTCATAACAGAGTCTGCCCGGGCGTTCGGAGTCTTCGACTCCTCCCTGCGGGCAAAAAATGTGTTTCTTGGTCGTGGAGTGAAACGCCCGCTGCAGGCAGAACAAGTCTACCATGGCGTTCGGAGTCTTCGACCCCTCCCCTTGGGGGCATAAATCAAAGAGGGACCTAAATGGTCCCTCTGCATTTTATTGGTCGTGAGTGAAACATCCGCTGCGGCGGATGTTCGGATGTCGAAGGGCAAAAAACGAGTTTTTTGGTCGTGAGTGAAACATCCGCTGCGGCGAGTGTTCGGAGTCTTCGACTCCTCCCTAAAAAAGCACCTTTAGTGCCTTTTGTGACAGAATGTCGAAAGGTTCGACTCCTCCCTAAAAAGGCACCTTTAGTGCCTTTTGTGACAGAATGTCGAAAGGTTCGGCTCCTTCCCTTCGGGGCAAAAAATGCGTTTTTTGGTCGTGGAGTGAAACGCCCGCAAAGTCGGGCGTTCGGAGTCTTCGACTCCTCCCTGCGGGCATAAAAATAAGAGGTATCGTTAAGATACCTCTTATTTTTATGGTCGGAGTGACAGGAGTCGAACCTGCGGCCTCTTGAACCCCATTCAAGCGCGATACCAAACTTCGCTACACCCCGACGACCGTCTTCACGGCTAAAATATTATATACCAGTCGGTTTATATTGTCAACCGTTTTCATACCTCTCAGGGAAAAAATCGAGGGCCGGCGCCGGCAGGGAAGAGAAGGGGGGACGCTTCGGGAGCGGCGCGTCAGGGAAGCCGCGCCCTACGATTTTTCCAATGCGTTTACCGCGTCCGTGAAATTTTTGATCAGGAGTTCATCGATGCCGGGCGCGATGCGCCCTTTCAGGCGGTATTCGGTCACCGAGCCCTCCGCTTCGTATCCGCCCTCCGCGATGATTTTGTCGCTCGGGATATAGGCGACGGCGTCGCTGTACCCAAAAAACATCGCCTTTTTACCGGGGATCGCGGTTGAAAGCACTTTTTTCACGTCAAAGCTCGGCTCTCCGCCCACGGTGAAAATATAAAAATCGGGGTTGAGCCGTATCACGCCGCAGTTTAAGTCGATTTTACCGGGCAATTCGTCGTAGTGCTCCGTTACGTAATCCGCGCACGCCCAAAGCAGCAAATCGGGGCAGTTATCATTTACATGGGTTTTGTCAAAACGTACGCCGGGGCGCCCGGAATGGGTTTCGGACTCTTTTTCGAAGTAAGATTTGGGGTATATCTCGAGCGGCACGGGGATTTTGAACGTCTTTGAACCGATTTGCAAATCAAGCGGAAGCAGACGTTTCGCGCGCAGTGATTCGTCGATCCGCTCCGCCATATCTGAAGCGGCTTTATCGCAGTCGTCATAACCGATCGGCGTGAAATGATCGCCGTCGGCCCCGATCCGGAGCTTGGAATCCGCCCCGAATCCCTGAAAGAACAACGCGGTGCATCCGTAATAATTCCGCTCGAGGATTTGACAGAGCCGCCCGGGGTATTCGGAGGAGATCGCCAGCCGCTCCTTTAAATTCGACGGATGGCACGCGTAATTGACGAGCAGCGCCCTGATGCCGCCCGCCCTGTCCGAAAGTTTCAAAAAATCGATTTGATTATCGGTCTCACCCTCCGGGTTCGGCGCAAACAGGATTTTGCCGTCCTTTTTGAGGCGGCGGCTGATGTTCCAGCGCCCCTCCGCGGTTCCGTGCGCGATGTGCCCTTCACACCTGCTGAGAAACGCCCGGCCGACGCATTGCGTAATCCGCGTGAACAAAAACTCTTCATAAGCGGGCTCATAAAAATTGAAATCATACCCTTTGACGGCAGGGCCGAAATGCGTGTGGGTGTAGCCGACAAAGAGATTGTCATGCGCGACGCCGTATTTTTCGCGCGCGAACTCCCGCAGCGCCTCCGTCAGGCTGTCGTCGTGGAAGCAAAGATCTAAAGATATTAAAACAAGCCGGTTTTCGGCACTGTCCTCCAAAACCAGCGTTCTCACATATAAATCGTCGTGGATCTCCCGAAACGGCATTCCGAAAACGCCGCCGAAGCCCATCGGCGTAGTTTTGACGCACGGTGTGATGACGTCCTTTGCGGCGCCGAATACGATTGAACCGTTATCCATTGAAACCGCACCTTTCACCGTTTCGTTGAGTAAGGAAAGGCATAAATCCGATGAGTACGGGAGAATGCCTTACTCTTTTCCGTTTCTTTTCTCCATGACGGAAATAAACAGCAGGGCGATCTGCGGGTCAAACTGGGTTCCCGCGTGTTCCCTGATGATGTCAAGCGCCGCCGCTTTCCGCTCTTTCGGGGAAAGGTTTCCTCTGTTCAGTACGCGTTCATAGGTCTCAACGACCGCGATGATTCTCGAAATCAGCGGAATTTGTTCTCCTTTCAACCCTCTCGGATACCCGGTCCCGTCCCATCTCTCATGATGGGCATAGACGTATTCCGCCAGATCCAGTTTATCGTCAAAGAGGTTCAAAATACGAAATCCGACGACGGAATGCTGCTGTACGGTTTCAAGTTCTTCATACGACAGATAATCCTTATTCAAAATCGCGGAATCGAGCACGATTTTCCCGATGTCGTGCAAAAAGCCCGCCCGTTTTAATTTGCTCATTTCCGTTTCGGGCAGATTCAAAGCGGTTCCGATTTCGGCGCACAGTTCGCTGACCGCGGCGGAATGCTCCTTTTCGCGCGGATAGCGCGAGTGCAGCGTGTCGATGAGCGTATCGACGATCTCTTTGTGGACGGACTTCCGCCCCAGGGTTTTGTCGCGATACATCGCGTTTTCCGCGTTCGCGATGACTTCATCCAGCGCCTGTTCCGGCGTTTGTTTGGCATCGAGGCCGAGGGAGATGCTGCATTTGATGGCTTCCATCCGGGCATTCGAAAACCCGGACCGGATTCGCGAAAGGATGTTCTCGGCATCCGCTTTTGAGGTCTTCGGCAGAATCACGATGAACTCATCGCCGCCGACGCGGGCGACGATGTCTGCGTTTCTGCAGCAGCTGCTGATGATTTCGGCCGATTTACGAATCAATGCGTCGCCCGCGGCATACCCGAAGATGTCATTGGTCATTTTCAAGCCGTTGACGTCGCCGAAAATGACCGATAACGGCAGATTTTCGGGCCGGTCGTAAAAGGCGCGGTTTTCTTCAAAGCATCTCCGGTTGTGAAGCCCGGTCAGGGGGTCATAGCAGCTCAGATATTTGATTTCCGATTCTTTTTGTTTGCGCTCGCTGATATCCATAAACGTCACGACGGCTCCGATGATTTTGACGTCTTTGATCTTCGGATAGGAGTTATATTCCGCGTCAAAAGAGGTGCCGTCGGCGCGCCAGAATACTTCGTTGTCCGAATGCGTTTTTTCCCCGGTGGAAAAAGCTTTGAAAATCAGGCATTCTTCGCGGGGAAAAGGAGATCCGTCTCTGTAAGAGTGATGAATCTGCCGGTGCATGTTTTTCCCGAGCAGCTCTTCCCGGTCATGATACCCCAGCATTTCAAGGCAGCTTCGGTTGCAGAAGGTGCAGTCGCCGTTCAGATCGATGCCGTAAATGGCCTCGGCCGATGAATCCAGGACCAGCCGCAGTTCGCCGCGGCTGTTTTCAAGCTCCGAATTTGCCTGTTTCAGCGATTCCCAGGCCTCCTGCCGGTTCTTCTCAAACGTGGAGATCATCCGGCCGATGCAGTATGTCGCTCCAACGATATTGAAAACCGCCGCGGCATTGAATTCGGCCGGGGCCCAGGACTTGCTCTGCGTGATAAAAAAGACGAGCATATAACAGGAGAAAAAAGCCGAAACGATTCTCGCGGTTTTGCGATCCAGCAAAAAGTAAATGATGGGAGGTACGATCGCCAGCCAGTAGAAGGAATAGTTTCGGTTCCCGGCGGCAAAAAACATCAGACTCAGGCAAAGCAGCATCACCCCGACCGCAATCAGAGCCGCCCGCTCATAATGATTCGTCTTTTTAAAATAGAGCATCGTCAGCAGGGCCATCACGACGGCGCCCGCGTCCACCGCGGCGGTTGTGTACTGAGCGAAAAGCAAACTGTCGATGAAAATAAACGCAAAGCAAGCGAACCCCATAATGGCTATAATCGAATTGAGGACGTATGCTTTTCGGTAATTGACGTCGGTTTTTTGAAACCTTCCGTTGTTGGTCAGGTATTTTTCAAGCCAGTTGTTTTTTTCTCATCCGGCATATTAAACCCTCCTTCCGAAAATACACCCGATTGGCGCCCGTCTGCGCGCTTATTTTTCTTGTTTCTTCAGCAGCTCCAGAGCGACTTCCTCATCGAGAGGACCGGCCTTCTGTTTGCCTTTTTTGTGGAGAAATCGGATTATGTATGGTTCTCTGAGCTCATTATATCAGCCTGTTCGGCACAAATCAACATATACCGACAAAAAACGGAAAACGGATTCTCCATGCAGGCCGGGAGAGGCAGGGCAGGGGCGCGGACGGTGAACGCGCCTCTTCCCGGAGCTTTCGCGCGGGATGCCGGAGTTTATGCCTGATATCGTCGGGGGTTATTTATTATTTTACGGCCGGCGTTTTTTTGATTAGTCGCCGAGGAAGGAGATCACTTCGCGGATGCGGACGGGTTCGCCGGTCTCCTGCGCCAGGACGCAGTTGTCTTCGTAAGCTTTCAGCGCGGATTCATCGGCGGGCATGCCGCGCCAAACCTTTTTCGCGCCCGCGAAGTTGCCTGCGGCGACCCTTCGCATGATGCCCCGGACGTCGGTTTCCGCGCGGGGCGCGCAGAACGGCTTCTCGCAGAAGCGGCAGCGAAGCGCTTTGCGCATCACGTCACGCTCCCGCTCGCCGAATGTGTCATAAAGCCGGTCGGCCGTGAACGGTTTTTCAACGGTTCTGACGTAATTTTGCATTCCTTCCCTCCAGACAAAGGGCTCTTTGCCGAGTTTTTTCAACAGGGCGTTGGCGGCGGAAAGGCCCGACGTCGTCACTGTGGGCGTGCCCGTGCCCATCACGGTCGATTCCCCGCAGCAATACAGGTTGTCCCATTCGGTCCGGGTGTGCAGCCGGTGAAACAGATGCTGACCCAGCATCTGTTTCGGCCCCGCGACCGCGCCGCCGTTTTTCATGGCGTACCGCTCGATGGTGCAGGGGGTGGCAAGTTCCGAAAAACGGACCGCGCCGCGAAAACCCGGAAATCTCTTTTCCAGGACCGAGATGAGCCGCTCCTTCTCCGCTTCTTTTTTGGTTTGATAATCGGGAGCGGAGCGGTCCCATTTTTCAAAAGTCGGCCCGATGGCGACGACGGTATGTTCGTCTTCGGCGCAGAGGGTCCTGTCGTCGATGCTGAGAAGATAGGCGGTCACTTCGCTTTCGTCGAGCGAATCGGGATTGCCGACCAGCATTTCAATCGGAGCCGTGTCCTCCGGGATCACGGTCTTGTCGACAGCGGCATAAAGCACCACGCTCGGATAGGTCGGGACAAGGGACTTGGCCCAATCGCGCCTTTTTTGCGTCGTATAGGCCGGGTCAATCAGCTTCCCGTAAAGGTTCCATACCGTGCCCGACCAGATGATGTCGGGCGCTTTCAGCTGCCTGCCGTCGCCGAGCAAAACGCCCGCCGGTTTTCCTTCTTCGAAAACCAGCGACACCGCTTCACTCTCATAAATCATATCGCCGCCGTTTTCCTCGATGACTTTTTCCAGTTTACCCGGCAGCATCAGTGTGGAGCCGGCAGGATAATAACTGCCGCCGACGTGGTTATCGACGAACATGACCGCCGCGAGCACCGCGGGCGCTTCCCTGACCGTCGCATAACAATAAGTCGACGTGAGTTTATCGAAAAATTTAAAAATCTCCGGATCGCGAAAGTATTTCTTCAGCAGGTCCTCTGCGCTCTGATTCAAATACCCGAGGAACTTCGCATAGGAGACCGGATGAAGAAGCATGCTTTTCAGAGCCGTTTTCGGGTCGGTCTCATCGGCGGTCACATAACTCGGCGTCTCCACCATGACGTGCTGATAGGTCTTCAGCATGTCCCGGTAAAACCGCCGGATGTTTTCTTTCTCCTCCGGAAAAATGAGTGAAAGCTCATCGGCAAACCGGCCGACGTCGGCATAAAAGGGGATTTTCCGCCCTTTGAAAACGACCCTGTACAAAAGGTCGTGGCGGATGACGTCGATGGGCTCCTCAAGGCAGTTAAAAACAAACCGGTGCGCGTTGAAACCCTTTTCGCCGAACCCGTAGAGCATCGCGGAGCCCTGGTCAAAGGTCACATGGCCGCGCTTAAAAACGCCGCAGGAACCGCCCGGGTTATAGCTTTTGTCAATCACGGCGACCCGGAGGTGCCGTTTGGCGAGCAGGCTGCCGGCCGTGAGGCCCGAAAGGCCCGCGCCGATGACGATGACGTCGTAATCCATGAATTGCCCCCCTGTATGTAAATATAAAATATAATCATGAATGCATTTTAGAAATAAAAGTAATACCCGTTCAGCAGATAATCCTCGCGGTATTTGCGCGCAAGCGCAAGCAGCAGGTTCTTCACAGGAAAAATCCCGGTTTTTTGTGCGACAAAATCCCCCAACGCATTTTCAAACCGCTTTTTTTCGGATGGCCCGGCCTTATCTTTGAAGTATCCCCAGACGTGCTGCGCGGCGTTGACCGCGGCTTCCGGTGCGGCGGGCGCTTTGAGCGACGCCTCGATCATTCGGTACATCTCATGCGCCGGATAAGCGGTTTTGTCCCGGAGCAGCTGCCGGACGGCAAGATATTTTTGCGCGGACCGCTCCAGAACGAGGTATTTATAACGGGCCCACTCGGCTTCCAGCGCGTTGATTCCGCGGTTTGAAGCGCAGTTGAGGCATTTCAGCGCGGACAGGTTTTTATCCTTGACCTCCAGCATAACGTCGGGCGGTGTACCGGACAGATTGCGGATAAATTCCGAAAACTCCCCGATGCCGACGGAATCGGAATGCGCGCCCGGTTTTTTGCACGGATGCTGCTGCGAATAATGGATTTTCTGCGGGCCGTCGGCCTCTTTCCACGTTTCGCGGCTAATCCCGATCCAGTCGGAGTCGCTGCGGGCCCGGTCAGCCGGATTCACGGCGTTGTGCAGGTTGTCATAGACCGCGGGAATCCCGGCGGCGGCCGAACTCTCCATCACGTCTCCGATGTGGAAGAGTTTGTCGTCGTTTTCGAGCGCCAGACGCCTTTTTACGGCAGCGCTCAGCCCGCCGTACGCCGAGAGAAACCTCCTTGCGGCCTGTTTTTTATCCCCGTATACGCCGCCGGTATGAAGCACCAGCTTGTTTTCGGGCCCAAGCCCGAGGCTGTCCAGAACTTTCGCATGGTATTCAAGATCCGTCACCGCGCGCTTCACGACGGCGCTGTCGGGGGAATTCAAGACGGTGTATTGCCCGGGGTGCATAGATACCCGCATGCCCGAGTCCCTGATTTTTTTCCCGACCGCGGCGAGTTTTTCGGAAAAGAGCTCACTCCACGGGATCGTCATCGCTTCCGACGAACCGAACGGAATCAAATCCGAGGATATCCGAAACAGTCGGATGCCGTTTCGGACGTTGTAATCAATCAGCGTTTCGAGCGCGTTCAGATTATGCCCGATCAAACCGATCAGGCGTTCTTCGCCGGCATTTTTCAGGATGCAGCTCTTCATTTCGCTGCCCGGCACGGCAATCGCAAGGCACGCATATCCGATCTTCATCGTTCGTCCGGTCCCTCCGGCTTCGCGGTATTATTTAGAAATATTATATCGGTTCCGGTGAAAAAGTCAACGGATCATAAAAGAGCGGAAGTTTTTCTCAGGCTGCACGGCGGAAGGCGTTACGCGTTTTCGGACCATTTATCGTAAAGGCTGTCGATTTTCTCTTCAAGGCGGCTCTTTTGCTCAACCAACGCTTTCATATTCACAAACTCCGCGTTTTGCAGATCGGAATCGATTGCCGCATTCACTTGCCCCAGTTCGGCCTCCGCTTCGCGAATCAGCTCCTCGGTCGGAATCGCCTTTTCGGGGCGGGACTTGATTGGGATTTTCTCTTTTAAATTTACTTTCAGCGCAGGGGTTTTCGGCTTGCTGACCGCTGCTTCGGCAGGCCGTGTCAGCTCAAGGTATTCATCAAATCCGCAGCCGTATTTCGTGATCACGCCGTTTTCCATGCTCCAGATCTGATCGGCGAATTTGTTCAGAAAATACCGGTCGTGCGAGACGAACAGCATCGTGCCCTCGAAATCGGTCAGGGCGTTTTCGATCCACTCCCGCGTCGCGATATCGAGGTGGTTCGTCGGCTCGTCGAGCAATAAGAAATTGACGTCGTTCTGCATCAGCATGCAGAGCTTCAGCCGGCTTTTTTCGCCGCCCGAGAGCGTGCCGACTTTCTTCATCACATCGGCTGCCTTGAAATGGAACCCGGCCAGAATGCTTCTGGTCCGCTCTTCGGATAGTCCGGCAAAAAATCGCAGCGTGTCGAGTACCGTCGCATTGTCATCTTCAAAGGTGATGATCTGCGGCATATATGCCGCTTTCACGCTCGGGCCGAGACGGATTTCGCCGCTGTCGCAGGGTTCTTGCCCCGTCAGCATTTTCAAAAGCGTGGTTTTTCCGCAGCCGTTTTCGCCGACCAGCGCAATGCGCTCGCTGCGCAGAACGCTCAGCTTCAAATCGCGCAAAAGGACTTTCGCCCCGTAGCGCTTGCCGACGTTTTCAAACGTGACCAGCTCTCTCGCGGCATATCTTCCGCTGTCAAACTCCGCCGTCAGCTTTCGCGCGGTGATCGGTCTGTCCACCTTATCCATCTGCTCAATGCGTTTTTCCATCGCGAACGCACGCTTGTGCAGCGCCTTGCTGTCCGCCTGTTTTGCCCACTCGTGCATGCGTTTTGCGGCGGTTTCGAGCTGTCTGATTTTCCTCTGCTGCTGTTCGTACTGCTCCGATTGGGTCAAAAACCGCTGTTCTTTTTCCTCGATAAAATAGCTGTAATTACCCGCGTAAAAATCCGCTTTTCCGTCGGTGATCTCGATGATGCGCGTGACGACGCGGTCAAGGAAAAGCCGGTCGTGGGAGATCACAACCACGGTCCCTTTATATTCGCTCAAAAAAGCTTCAAGCCATTCGAGCGACGCCAGATCGAGGTGATTGGTCGGCTCGTCCAGCAGCAGAACGTCGCAGTCGCGTAAGAGGATCCGCGCCAGATTAATGCGCGACTTTTCTCCGCCGCTGAGCTCTCTGAACAAGCTTTTGCGCATTTTTTCATCGATGCCGATGCCGTTTGTGACCTTATCCAGTTTAACCTCGGTCTCGTAGCCGCCGAGGCGCTCGTATTCCTCCAAAAGATGTCCGTAGCGAAGCAAGACCGAGGGGTCTTCGTCGCCCTCGATCTGTTTCATTTCGGCGTGAATATCAGCGATTTCTTGGAACGACGCGCGCAGAATGTCCTCGGCGGTGTCATTTTCTCCGAACTCGGGAATCTGAGCCATCATCCCGACCCGTTTGCCCGACGCCTTGGAAACCGTTCCGCTCTCGTAGGGCTCTTCGCCCGTCAGCACTTTAAAAAGCGTGGTCTTGCCCGAGCCGTTTCTGCCGAGCAGTCCGACCTTTTCGCCGGTGTAAACCTCGAAGGTAATGCCCTTGATCACATGGTTCGAGCCGTAATATTTATTTAATTCGTAAGCTGCCAGATCTATCATAAAAATTTCTCCTCATTTGATTCTCTGAATAAAAAACCCCTGCGCGGCTTGTTTTGGCAGCACGCACAGGGACATTCCGAATCAATCAAAGGAGTAAAGTTGCAACCTTATATTTGACGCGGCGGGCGGCATTCAAAACAAACAGATTCTGAATTTGTCAAAAGGGCAGAGTTATCCCTTGTGTAAGCCGTTTTGAATGCTCTCTGGGTCCGGAAATCGCTGCCGGGATAAAACTTTTTGGATTGAAAATTAAAAATCTGTGTCATGCCACTCACCACCTTTCAATGGGCTTTTTGCATTTTAGCACAAAGTTTACCGTTTTGCAATCGCTTTTTTACGTTGCGCGAAAGCTTCTCCTGCCGTCACTTCTTCTCGATAATCTCTTTAGCCCCGTGGAATGCGGCTAAATCCTGTATCGCAAGTTCGATTCCTTTGTGATGTTGAAAATCGGAATCAAAGATGTTTTTTTCTTTGATGATGAATTTTTTTGTGCCCCATTCCATTTTACAGTCCAAGTAACCGACGAACCGATTACCGACAAGAATTGAAAGCGGCCATTTCATCCCTTTTTTCTTAAAATATTCAAATGTATATGAATAATCAAAAAATGTTTTCAGCCATGTTTGATCCCGGACAAGCGTATCCATCGGTGAGATCAGCCGGACTTCATCGCTGTCCTCGGTTCGTTCGGCATTCAGCAAGTGCGCTTTTGAAGAATGGATATAGTAATATTTGCGGCCGATTTTATACGGAATCTGCAGGATCTTCTTTTCGGATACCAATTCCTGAAAAATCGGTGAAAGTGTAACGGTCGCAAAACCGGATATATGCGAAATGTGAACCGGATCGGTTACCCCGAAGGAAGCGATTAATTTTTCAACCATCCAAGTTATGGCCTGTTTGTCATCAATCGGCTGATTGGGCCGGTCCGTGATGCCCGCAATTTCTTTTAAAATATAAACCGGCTCTCTGAACGTGCCCGGGTTACGCCCGCAGGTCAAAAGCTCTCTCTTGCGTACCAATCTGTAAAAAGCGCGAAAGAGGGGCAAATTGTAATTTTGGTCGTGTTCTCTTCTGTATTTGTTCCACTCAAACGATAAATTCAAATGCTCCCAAATTTGCTTCGCCGTCATTCCCTGTTGTCCCGTCAGGGACTCCTTTAATTGACTTTCCGCAGTTTGATCTTCGGGATTATCTCCGATCCTGAGCCAACTTTCATCGGAACTTCCCCATCTGACAATCCGTTTGGCGGCGGCATGGTATAGGGCAAATTCATCATACGGCACAAAAAACAGATTGCGTTTGAATGCGAATGTCTCAATCACCTTAAATTCTTTGTAGGCCGCGATATCCAACTGCTCTGCGGTAAAATCCTTTTTTCGATTCCAAAGCATCATGTATTGGTTCAGATGGATGGTCGGATTCGGGTCATACTGCAAACCGCAGATGTCCGAGACAATCTCTTCGATGCTTTTATCGCTTCGCCGGCTCAAGTGCTGGCTGTCAATGATGATCTTGCGAACGATTTCTGCCTGATCGCCGATTGTATGACTCATTCAAACAACATCCTATCTATTATAATTCGGATACGGAATGAAAGTAAGGAGGGCGGACGAAGACATTACATGGTCTGCATTATACCGAATGCGATTGAATATCTTCGATGATTTGATCAAAAACCCGTTTCCGCTCTTTTGATGTATCGTAAATCGTAAAGCCGTATTTCGTCAAATGATCGGTCATCTTACGGCTGAATAAAACGGCGTCTTCGGCGATCCCTCGCAGATCGTCATCGCTGAAACCGTATGTCCAATCATCCGGTGTATCGTAATTTTTAAAATCGCTGACGAATTCATCAACCGTTTTTTCGTTTTGCACCAATCCGATCAGAATGAAATTGTCTTTTAATTCATCGATTCCATATGTATTCAAAATCGGCAATATCTTTTCAAAATAAAAATACCCGCCTTCGAGCACAAACCGATTTCCTTTTACGGCGCCGTGGCTGTACGGCAGCAGACCGCGCCCGTCCGCCGAAGAAAACGTCCCGAGAAAATGCCCTAAAAACGGTGCGATATGGTCGGTGGTTTTTTCTCTGTCCCAATTCAAGCGGATATCCAACTGCGGATAGGCCTCCTGAAACACGGCGACCAGTTTATCGACGCCGAGGACAAAGTAACCGAACTCTTCGTTCAGTTTACTCGCCAAAGCCGATTTCCCGGCTCTGGACGGGCCTGCGATGATGATGTTTTTCAAGCTGTTACCGCCTTGATCCTGTCAGTCGAATTTCACATGGGATGATTAAAATTATAACAGAACTGCCTCTTTTTCGCAATAACACCTTTTTATCGGTGATCTCGTCACGGTAAAATCACAAAAATGAGGTAAAATACAATCATAAATTGTTCCTCATTTTCAGGTTGAAATTTCCGCAATCACCCATTATAATCGAATTATGACAAAGGAGGTGCGATATGTACTGCACCAGAAAAATCAAAGACGACTTAATTTATATCGGCGGCGATGACCGGCGGCTCGCGATGTTCGAGGGCGTCTATTCGGTCGAGCGCGGTGTTTCGTATAACTCCTATCTGCTGCTCGACGAAAAAATCGTGATCTTCGATACAGTTGACAAGGCCGTCGGGAAAGTGTTTTTTGAAAACCTCGAGCATGAGCTTCACGGAAAAACCCCCGACTACGTCATCGTCCAGCACATGGAGCCCGACCACTCGGCGACGCTTGCCGATTTGATCTGTCGTTATCCCGGCATCACCGTCGTCACGAGCGCCAAGTCCGCCGTGATGATGAAGCAGTTTTTCGAACTCGGCGACGTTAAGATTCAAGTCGTGAACGAGGGCGAAATTTTAGACACCGGAAAGCACAAGCTCTGCTTTATCATGGCGCCGATGGTGCACTGGCCCGAGGTCATGACGACCTACGACCACACCGACAAAATCCTGTTTTCGGCGGACGCGTTCGGCACGTTCGGTGCATTGAACGGCGCGCTGTTTGCCGACGAGGTCGATTTTGAACGCGATTATCTCGACGAGGCGAGGCGGTATTACTGCAACATCGTCGGCAAATACGGCCCCCAGACCCAATCGCTATTAAAAAAGATGGCCGAAGTTCCGGTCGAGCTGATTTGCCCGCTGCACGGCTTCGTCTGGCGCAAAGAGATTCCTTTTTATGTGGGGAAGTATCAAAACTGGAGCGGCTATGTCCCCGAAGAAAACGGCGTGATGATCGCCTACGCCTCGGTCTACGGCAACACCGAGAACGCCGCGCAGATCATCTCTTGCCGCCTGCGGGAAAAAGGCGTCAAAACCGTGATGTTCGACGTCTCGGTCACGCCCGCGTCGGAAATCGTCGCGGCGGCCTTCCGCTGGAGCCATTTGTTATTCGCCTCGACCACCTACAACATGGGTGTGTTTGTGACGATGGACGAACTGCTGCGCGACCTGGCCGCGCACAATATCCAGAACCGAACGGTGGCTTTTGTCGAAAACGGCTCCTGGGCGCCGGTCTCGGGCAAACTGATGCGCGAAATCTTAAGCCCTTGCAAAAATATGACTTATCTCGAAAACACCGTCACGATCAAATCCTCTTTAAAGGAAGCGCAGCTGGCCGAGCTCGGCAAACTGGTCAACACCATCGCCGATTCGGTCCCCTCATTGTGCTGATCCCGTGGAAATCCGGAGCGGCTTCAACCAGACTCCGGTTCATTCATAAACAATCAAAAACAACCGAAAACGAAAGGGGAAAAAGAACATGAAAAAGTATGTCTGCAACGTCTGCGGCTGGGAGTACGATGAGGCGAAAGGCGATCCCGACAACGGCATCGCGCCCGGCACCAAATTCACCGACCTTCCCGCCGACTTCATGTGCCCGGTCTGCGGCGCGGGGAAAGAGGACTTCTCGGAAGTCAAATAAAAAGAAAACAGGTTTTCTTTTTATTACGAAGAATTTTTCGCCCGAAAAATTCTTCTCCCTCTAAATTAGCTTATCTTTTTATTAACGAAAGCGTAAATGCCGCGCATATCCGCCGAAGAATTTCCCTGACGGAAAATTCTTCTCCCACTATTTAAGCATACTGCAATTTCGCATTTCGCCCGAAGAAAGCGTAAATGCCGCGCATTTCCGTCTAAACTGCGCGTTTAAAACCGAAACAGTCGTTTTTTATGCCCTTATATGCCCGTCGGGTCTGTCATTCATCAATGGCATGCCCGTCGGGCATATTAATTTCAGGTTGTATTTTCTGCTTTTTCATAGTATAATTACCACAACCTTCGGAAGGACATAGCGATATGGTTGTAAGAAAAAAGATTTACAGATATTTGATTTTAGCGGTCGTCTTTATCCTGATATTCCTGACGATCCTTTTGGCGTTGAAAGAAATCCTCCCCGGCTTCGTCGAGGTGCTGGAAAAAGGGGACAGAGCGGATATTGAGGCGTACATCCGGGGATTCGGGACTTTCAAAGGAGTTTTGATCGGAATTCTGCTCCAGTTCATGCAGCTCATCAGCATCGTTTTTCCCGGCGGCCCGATCCAGATCTCCATGGGCATCATCTTCGGAACATGGCTCGGGTTCGGCATCTGCTTTGTCGGGTATGTCGCGGCCAGCTGTGCGGCTTTTTCGGCGATGCGGGCTTTCGGCGACAAGCTCAGGGACTGGATGCCGATTGAGGAAGAAGAAAAATCCGAAAAAATGAGTTTTATCAGGCGCATCAAAAGCCCCGAATTGATGGTGATGATCACCTCAATGACGCCGTTCATCCCGAACGGACTTGTGCCCTATCTGGCGGCGAGGACGAAACTGAGCTTCAGGGCCTTTCTGTTTTCGGTCAGCGCGGGATGCGCGCCGGGTCTTTTGCTTCTTTGCGCGGCCGGAAATCAGATTTTGAAAGGAAAATATCTCGAAGCCGGTATTTATGGCGCGGTTTTGGTGGCCTTCGTGCTGTTTTTGACCGTCAAACAGAAGCTCGTTTTGGCATTTGCGGAAAAAGTAAAATCGAAGTTCAAAAAAGGCGGAAAGCCCGGGAAGCCCATTTAATTTCGACCCGGCGGGAGCAATTCCCGCAGATAGTGAGGGGATACCACCATGAAGCGCACGCTCTCGGCCGTCTTTTTATTGATTTTGCTGTTTTTTACCGGATGCGCGTCTTCGGGCGAACCGGTGAAACCGACATTTTTGGATACAAAAATCAAATGGCCGGAATCGGGACTCGCGAAAAAACTGCCCGAACCGGAATTCGGGCAGCTTGCGGGCGTCACGGATGAGCCGGACCGGTTCTGCGCCGCTTTTGCGGATGTGTCGCAGGACGATTTACGGGGATATGTCAAACAGATTGAAATTTCGGGTTTCACCGTCGGCGCAGCGGCCTCCGACAAAGTGTATATGGGCATCGAGGTGTTTTCATACAGCGCCGAAAATGAAGAGGGTCTGATCTTTTCAATTTCCGGTACAGCCGGAACCTGCACGATCACGTTAAAAGAACCCTGAAAGAAGGGGAGATGTCAAAGAAATGAATGACGCGGAGAGAAGACGCGCGGTTTATCATTTTCAAAAGGCGGACCATCTGCCCCGGCTGGAGTTCGGGATTTGGAATTCGGCCAGAACCCGTTGGAAAAACGAGGGTTGGAACGGCGACGAAACCCTATTTAAAAACGACGAATCGGACGGGCTGACGACTCATCCGTTGGATTTAGGTTGGGTGGACGTCCCCGTTTTTCCCCGCTTTAAAGAAGAATTATTGAAAATCGAGGGAAACTATAAATTCGAGCGGTTTTATACGGGCGAAATCCGCATGTCGCCGGTTGATGTGCCGCCGGAGCGGGTCATGCCGGTATTTGTACAAGCGCCCGTGGAATCCAAGGACGACTGGTACAAGATCATCAAACCGCGCTTGGACCCCGAAACCCCCGAGAGATGGATTGATTTTGAACCCAAAATGGCACAGGTCAAAGCGGAATGCGACAGCGGCGAACGGCTGCTCGACGCCCGCTGCATCGGCGGCTATATGTATCTGCGTTCGCTTTGCGGGCCGGAAAAACTGCTGTATCTGTTTTACGACGCGCCCGAACTTTTGCACGATATGATGAAAACGTGGCTGAATCTGATGGTCACCTGTCTGACAAAGGTGCAGGACATTCAGCCCTTTTTCAAGTTTTTTATGGCGGAGGACATCGCCTATAAACAGCGCCCGCTGCTCTCTCCGAAGATGGCGGAAGAATTCTTGATGCCCTATTACCGGGACCTGATTCAGACGCTGAGGGCGGGGCAAAAAGAGTATATGCATGTCGAAGTCGATTCGGACGGAAACCCCGATCTTTTGCTGCCGTCATATATCAAAACCGGCTTCACGGTGTTTTCCCCCCTCGAAGTCGCGGCTGGCTGCGACCCCATTTTCATCGGCGACAAATACCCCGAACTCGCGCTTTACGGCGGGGTGGACAAACGAGTTTTGGCGCAGGGCAAAGAGCAGATCAAACGGGAGCTGGACCGGATCATCCCCTATATGATCAAAAGAAGGGGCTTTATCCCGAAATGCGACCACAGTGTCCCGGACGATGTCTCCTTTGAAAATTTCATGTTTTACCGCGAATACATAACCTCTATTGATAGTTTTTAATGAGCAAAAACAAAACCTGTCGGAAATGCATTTCCGACAGGTTTTGTGTCATCCTGAGCGCAGTCGAAGGATCTCGTTACCAACAAGCCATTATCAGCCCGAGATTCCTCGGCTGCGCGCACCGCGCTTCGCTCGGAATGACAATATTAAAACTTCACCGTCACCGAACCACCCGCCGGGACGAGCACCTTCTTAAAATCGACCAACTTCCGCTTCGTTGCATCGGCATATTTCAAAACCGAATATTTGGTATCGAACTTGCCGTTGTTTGTCAAGACGACGGTGTTTTCGTCTTTCCAGTTTTCCTTGATTTCGCTGTATGTCAGGCCGTGGCCGAACGGGTAGAGCGGGGAACCCTTGAAAAAGCGGTAGGTGCGGTTTTCCATGCTGTACTCGGTGAACGGCGGCAGGTCGTCCGCGCTGCGGTAAAATGTCACCGGAAGGCGTCCGCAGGGGCTGTATTTTCCGAATAAAAGCTCGGCGAGCGCGTCTCCGCCCTCCGCGCCCGGATAAAAGCATTGGATCACGGCATTGCAGGTCTCATCTGCGCGGCACAGGTTCAGGCAGCTGCCGCTGACGTTGACAAAGACCATCGGCTTTCCGAGCTTGATGATCTCCTCGAACAGCCGCTTTTGCACCGCGGGCAGTTCAAGATCGGGTTTGTCGCCGTGCGATTCGTTTTCCGGGGTCTCCTCACCTTCGAGCAAGGGGTTGATGCCCATGCACAAGATCACGACGTCACTGTGTTTCGCCGCGATAATCGCCTCGCGTAAGGGGTGTTCGAAATAGCGGGAGTGCTCCTCGTCCTGATAGATGTGGGTGCCGCGCGCATAAATCACATGTTCGGCGATATTTTGAATGCCCTCAAGCGGGGTGGTGTAGTGATCGGGCGTACCGTTGTAGTTGCCCAGCAGTACCGACAGATCGTCGGCGTTCGGGCCGATGACGGCATAGGTCTTATCAGTCGAGAGCGGAAGAATCCCATCGTTTTTACAGAGCACGATGCTCTCGCGGGACATTTGGCGCGCAAGCGCCTTATGCTCTTTGCAGGCGACAATGCTGTACGGGATGTCGTCATAGACGCACTTGTCAAACATGCCGAGCCGCAGCCGCGCTTCGAATAACCGCTCGACCGAGACCGTGATGGTCTCCTCGTCAAGCAGCCCCATCGCCGCCGAGGTCTTGAGCCATTTATAGGCATCGCCGCAGTTGAGGTCGCAGCCGTTTTTGACAGCCAACGCCGCGCTCTCGGCCTCGTTCGCGGTGACTTTGTGGGTCTTGTTGATGTCGCAGATCGCACCGCAGTCGGACACGACATAGCCGTCAAACCCGAATTCGCCGCGCAAGATGTCACCGAGCAGCCGTTTGCTTGCGCAGCAGGGCTCGCCGAGCACGCGGTTATAAGCGCCCATCACGGCGGACGGGTGCGCGTGTTCGATGCAGTATTTGAACGCGAATAAATAGGTTTCGTATAAATCCTTTTCCGAGACGACGGCGTTAAAATGATGCCGTTCGGATTCGGGGCCGCTGTGAACGGCGTAGTGTTTCAGCGTCGCGTCGACTTTGCGGTAGACGGGGTCGTACCCCTGCATGCCGCGCACAAACGCCGCGCCCATTTTGGCGGTCAGCATCGGGTCTTCGCCGTAGGTCTCGTGGCCGCGTCCCCAGCGCGGGTCGCGGAAGATATTGATGTTCGGCGACCAGCAGGTCAGGCCCTGATAGACCCCGGTGTCGCCGAATTTGCGGTATTCGTTGTATTTCGCGCGCACCTCGTCGGAGATCACGCCGCCGACAGTTTCCATCAGCTCGTCGTCAAAGCTCGCCGCCATGGCGATGGATTGCGGAAAGACGGTGGCGGTTCCGGTGCGCGCCGCGCCGTGAAGCGCTTCGTTCCACCAGTTATAGGCGGGAATGCCGAGCCGGGGAATCGCAGGCGATTCATATTGCATTTGCGCCATTTTTTCGGGCAGAGTCATCTTTGCGACCAATTCTTTTGCGCGTTGTTTAAAGTCCATGTTACAACCTTCCTCCGTAATATTCGTCTTCCGCCTATTTTACGGGGTTCTCTTCGATATAACGCAAATGTGTTTGGTAATCCTCTTCATCCCGGATGATGTGGTCGTAAAACGATTTTTGCCATAATGAAAAGCCGATTTGTTTTGAAATGCGCCGTTTATATTGTTGAATAGTGACCGATATATTCGCCGTAGGGGCGATTCTAAATCGCCCGCTTTCCGATTCATTATCGACCGTTAAAATCATATGAATGTGATTTGGCATGATAACATATTTATCAACTAGGGTGTCCGAATAATCCGGAATTTGTTTGATTGATGATTCAACAATGATTCCATATTTCGATAAAACGATTTGCGGGGATGCGTCATCCGGGCGATAGAGAATCGCCTCTACGTCGATCTTTCCCAACAATTCTTTTCTTTGGTTTATGCAAATTGTGATGAAATACGTGCCATTACTTCCGTAATCAAAATTTGTTAATCGGTTAGGTTGTCTTTGCGGGAAATCATTCATGAATCATTCCCTCCGTCCATGCTTACGTTTGGCGGCGATTACGAATCGCCCCTACGTTATTAAGGCGAATTCATCCGATGAAAGTATAAATCGTGATTTGAAAATATTCAATATAAAAAAACGAATTTCGTTTTTTTGTTCGTAGTAGGGGCGATTCTCAATCGCCCGTCCGGATTTTATTTGGTTCCGATAATTTCCTTCGATTTTTCACCGCGGCGCTTGATGAACACCATCAATAAAACGACGGCAATCAACGGATAAATTGCCGAAAAAGTCAGCGCGGAACGAAGACCCAACTGTTCCGGCGTAAGACCCGCGCCGAGAGCCGATAAAAACGGAATTTCCGAAGCATGATCGACGAGCAATCCGGCTAACCACGGGCAAAATGCCGCACCGATATCGCCGCCGAGCGCGAGTATCGCAAACAGCCACGCGCCGCCGTTCGGGTACCGCTGCGAGCCCAGCACCAGCGTGCCCGGCCAGAACATGCCCACGGCAAGCCCTGTCAGCGCGCATCCCGCCAGATTCAACCATCCGGTATCCGAGAGCGCGGTCAGCGGGAAGCTGATGACCCCCGCGACAGCGCCGAACAGCATAAACTTCGCCGCATCAAGCTTATTTGAAAACAGACCGTAAATCAACCGCGACGTCCCCATCAGCAGCGCAAACATCAGCACGCCCGCATAATCACCCAGCAGTTTCGGCAGGTCCGCGGCCTTTTCCATAAACGTGGAACTCCATTGGAGCATCGTGCATTCCGCGCCCGCGCCGAATAACATGATCAAAAAGCACAGCCAAAAATCAATGCCGACCGCAATCTCCCGGGCTTGCTGTTTGGGTTGGGATTGAATATCCGGCAGCGGAACGCGCAGATATAAAATTAACGCCGCAATCGGAATCAGCGCCCACGCAGCCACGACCCATTGCCAGTTTGCGTCCCCGAACAAAAACAACGCAAGCGACGTCAGCATGATGACCGAGGCCTGCCCGAACGAATACACCGCATGTAAAAAAGACAGATTCCCGCTCTTGGATTTGTGCGGCAGCCGGTCGACCAGCGGGCTTGCCAGAATGTCATTGAGCCCGCCGCCCACCGAAAACAGCACCGCGGCAGCAATAAAACCGGGGTACGGTTTTCCGGTCAGCAGCGGCATGGCGGCAAAAAGCAAAAAGCCCCCGGCCGTCAGACCCATGGCAAGAGTCATAAAAGGCCGGAAACCGAATTTATCCGCCGCCTTGGAAAACAACAGATCGGTGCCGATGCGGACGATATAAATGACGCTGATCAGCGTCGCAAGCTGTAAATAAGTCAGTCCGAAGGATTCTCGCAGCAGCACGAACAGCAGAGGCCAGATGTTGGCCATCGCCGCCTGCGCGGCGGTGCCCAGATAGCAGGTACCCCTCGTCAGCCCGTAGCGCGGCTCCGGTTGCGTTGTCATGCGTACAGACCCTCACCGGGCCGGTATTGATCGCGCCTTCTCATAAACACGATCAACAGCACAACGGTGATGAGCGGATAGACGGTCGAAAAGCCGAGCGCGGAACGCAGCCCGAGCTGTTCCGGGGAAAGTCCCGCGCCGAGATTGGCTAAAAACGGGATCTTTGCGGCATTGTCGGCAAGCAGTCCCGACAGCCACGGACAGAAAGCCGCGCCGCAGTCGCCGCCGACCGCCAAAATCGCGAACAGCCACGCTCCGCCCCGGGGATACCGCTCCGAGGCGAGCACCAGCGTGCCGGGCCAGAGCATTCCTGCCCCGAAACCCGTCAGCGCGCAGCCGATCAAATTGAGCGCCGGGACATTTGAAAACGCGGTCAAAGGGTAAAACAGAATCGCCCCCGCCGCGCCCACGAGCATATATTTGACCAAATCAAATTTTTTGGAGAAAAGGCCGTGCAGCAGCCGGGAGAGCCCCAGCATCAGCGCAAACATCATAATGCCGGCATAATCGCCCAGCAGTTTCGGAAGCCCCACGGCTTGCTCCATAAACGCGGAGCTCCACTGCACCATCGTGCATTCGACGCCCGCGCCGAAAAAGATGATGAAAAAGCAGAGCGCGAAGTCAAATCCCTTGGCGATTTCACGGGAGGACTGTTTGGGATGCGCCTGAATGTCGGGCATCGGCGCGCGTAAGAACATTAAGAACTCAATAACCGGAACCAGCGCCCAGAAAGCCACAATCAGCTGCCAGCTCGCATTGCCGAACAGTTTTAAGGCCAACGACGTCAGCAGAATCACACCTGCCTGACCCCAGGCATACATCGAATGGAAAAAAGCCATATTGCCGCTTTTAGAATCGTTGGGGATCAGGTCGATCAGCGGACTTGTCAAAATTTCGGTCAGCCCGCCGCCCAGTGAAAAGACCACCGTCGCAGCGATAAAGCCGGGGTAGGGGTGATCGGTCAGCAGCGGAACCGCCGCGTACATCAGAAATCCGAGCGCGACAAGCCCCGACGAGAGAAGCAGGAAGGGGCGGAACCCGTGCTTATCGGCCGCCTTGGAAAATACCAGATCGGTGCCCAGCTGAACAATGAAGTTCAGACCCACCAGTGTTGCCAGCTCAACATAGGAAAGGCCGAAGGCCTCGCGGAAGAGGACAAAAAACAACGGCCAAAGATTGATTAAGGCCGCTTGGGCGACGTAAGATAAGTAACATGCCGTTTTGGTGATTCCGTAATGCGGCGCGCGTGAGTGTTTGACGGTGTCGGTCATGCCGGAGAATTCCTGTTCTGTATATTTAATTTATCCGAATAACTTCATGAACGCTTCGGCGTAGAGTTTGCCCATGAACGCGGAGCCGTTTTCGTTGGGATGCACGCCGTCCGCCGACCAGTGGAGCATGTCTTTTTCGACGCAGGCGGCGGCAAACAGCCCGTCGACCGGCACAAAGATGTCGGCGAATTCGCGCGCGAGTTTGCGGGTGATGCCGATTTTGGCGTCGAGGTCGATGCGGAAAAACTCTTTATCGGGCACCGGCAGCAAAAACTGCTCCAAAATCATGATTTTGGCGTTGGTCTTGGTTCTGATGTCGGTCAGAATCGAGCGGTAGTTATTTTCGAACTGGGCGTCGAGCAGCCAGTCGCGTTTCGGCGCATGGTGCCAGGTGTCATTGACGCCGATGTGGATCGAGACGAGATCGGGTTGAATGTCGACGCAGTCGGTCTTCCAGCGGGCGAGAAGGTCTTTGGTCTGGTCGCCGCTGATGCCGAGGTTGACAAATTCAAACATCTTATTCGGGTGCTGTTCTTGGATGTATTGGGCGGCATATTTCGGATAACCGGGCCCGAGGTCATGGGGATTGCTGCGGTCTCTGCCCGCGTCGGTGATGCTGTCGCCCTGGAACAGGATTTTCATAGAAATCGCTTCCTCTTTTATATGATTTATTTTAGCAAATTGCGGCGGACGCGCAATGCGCGTCTCTTCGGTATTTTATTGAATCAACGATTTTCCGGTCATCTCCGCCGGTTGTTTGATGCCCATGATCTGCAGCATGGTCGGTGCGATATCGCCGAGGACGCCGCCTTTTTCACGGAGCTTGCAGGGATACCCGACAACCATAAACGGGACGGGGTTTGTGGTGTGTGCGGTGAACGGCGAACCGTCCGGGTAGAGCATCTGCTCGCTGTTGCCGTGGTCTGCGGTGACCAGCGCCACGCCGCCGGCTTTGATGACCGCGTCCGTGACTTTGCCGACGCACTCGTCGACGGTCTTGACCGCCTTGACCGCCGCTTCGAACACGCCGGTGTGCCCGACCATGTCGCAGTTGGCAAAGTTCAGGATGATCGCGTCGTATTTTCCGCTTTGAATGCGCGTAACGACTTCGTCGGCAACGATATAGGCGCTCATTTCGGGTTGGAGGTCATAGGTCGCGACGTTCGGGCTGTCGATGAGTTTCCGGTCTTCTCCGTCGAACACGGTTTCTGTACCCGCGTTGAAAAAGAACGTGACGTGCGCGTATTTGGTGTATTCGGCGATGCGCAGCTGCTTCATATTGTGGTTCGCGACGATCTCGCCGAAGGTGTTGTCCATCGACTGGGGCTTGAACGCGACTTCGACGTTCGGCATGGTCGCGTCGTATTGGGTGAAACAGACGTAAAACGGCTTGATGAACTCTTTGCGCTTCCAGCCGTCGAACGCCGGGTCGACAAACGCGCGGGTGATCTCACGGGCGCGGTCGGGGCGGAAGTTGAAAAAGATAAAGCTGTCTTCGGCTTTCACCGGGCAGCCGCCGTTGACGACCGTCGGCACGATGAATTCGTCGGTGACTTCTTTTTCGTAGCTGTCTTTCATCGACTGCACGGCGTCTTTAACCGCAAGCCCGTCGGCATAGACCAGCGCGTTATAGGCCTTTTCGACGCGGTCCCACTTCTTTTCGCGATCCATCGCGTAATAACGTCCCGTGATCGTGGCGATTTTTCCGGCGCCGATCTCGCGCATTTTGTCTTCGAGTTCGGCGATTAAATCGACACCCGAGGTCGGGGAGACGTCGCGCCCGTCCATAAAACAATGCACGGCGACCTTGCCGAGCCCGTTTTTCTTCGCGAGTTCGAGCAAAGCGTATAAATGGGTGTTATGGCTGTGGACGCCGCCGTCCGAGACCAGTCCCGCCAGATGAAGCGTCGAACCGTTATTTTTGCAGTTTCTGATCGCGTCGAGCAGCACGGGGTTCGCGAAAAAGCCGCCGTCGTCGATTTCCTTGGAAATGCGGGTCAGTTCCTGATAGACGATCCGGCCCGCGCCGATGTTGGTGTGGCCGACTTCGCTGTTGCCCATCTGTCCGTCCGGCAAGCCGACCGAGAGGCCGGAAGCGCCGATATAGGTGTAGGGATTGCTCGCCATGAGCTTGTCGAGATTCGGGGTGTTGCCCAGAATCGCATTGCCGTAGGCGCTGTCGGATTTGCCGAAGCCGTCCATGATAATTAAAGTGATAGGTCTTTTCATTTCATTACTCCATGAAAACAGGGCAAACAGACGTTTGCCCCGAATTTGTTGATTTACTTGGTTGCTTCGACGATGACCGCGAAATCCGCCGGTTTCAATGCCGCGCCGCCGATCAGGCCGCCGTCGACATCGGGCTGAGCAAGCAGTCCCGCTGCGTTTTTGGCGTTCATCGAACCGCCGTATTGAACCGTCATCGCGTCGCCGTATTTCTTGCCGTAGAGTGCTGAGACGGTTGCGCGGATCACGCCGCAGACCTCGTTGGCCTGTTCGTCGGTCGCGGTTTTGCCGGTGCCGATCGCCCAAACGGGTTCATAGGCGATGATGATTTTCGCGAGTTCGTCCGCCGAGACGCCGCCGAGCGCGATCTTGGTCTGCATGGCGACGAATTCGTTGGTGACGCCCTGTTCGCGCTGTTCGAGCACTTCGCCCACGCAGACGATCACGTTGAGTCCTGCGTCGAGAGCGGCTCTGGTGCGTTTATTGACGGTCACGTCGGTCTCGCCGAAATAGGTTCTGCGCTCCGAATGGCCGATGATGACGTATTCGACGCCCATCTCTTTGAGCATGTCCGCCGAGATCTCGCCGGTGAACGCGCCGCTCTTTTCAAAGTGGCAGTTCTGCGCTCCGACTTTGACCGATGTACCCTTGACCGCGTCGAGCACCGGGGCGAGGTCGACAAACGGCACGCACAGCACCACGCCGCACGCAGCGTCCTTCACAAGCGGGACGATCTCCTTTGTGAGTGCCGCCGCTTCGGACGGGGTCTTGTTCATTTTCCAGTTGCCGGCGATGACCGGTCTGCGCAATTTTTTATTCATATTCATGATTCCTTTTGTGTAGGGGCGCGCATTGCGCGTCCGTTATTATTTATTTATCCAACAAACACGCGATGCCCGGCAGTTCGAGGCCTTCGATGAATTCGAGCGAGGCGCCGCCGCCGGTGGAAATGTGGGTCATCTTGTCGGCAAAGCCCATCTGCTCGACCGCAGCCGCGGAATCGCCGCCGCCGATGATCGAGACCGCGCCGGATTCGGCGACCGCCTTGGCGACCGCGCGGGTGCCCGCGGCGAAATTCGCCCATTCGGAGACGCCCATCGGGCCGTTCCAGATGATCGTGCCGGCGCCGGCAAGCGACTTGGAGAACAGTTCCTGTGTCTTTTCGCCGATATCGAGACCCATCCAGCCGTCCGGGATCGAGTCGGAGTAGATGCGCATAAACACGGAGTCCTCTTTATATTCTCTCGCGATGACGTTGTCGACCGGCAGCAGCAGGGCGACGTTCTTTTCGCGGGATTTTTTCACGATCTCGCGCGCCAGGTCGAGCTTGTCGTTTTCGCAGATGGAAGTCCCGACTTCGCATCCGAACGCCTTAAAGAAGGTGTAAGCCATACCGCCGCCGATGATCAGCATATCGACCTTTTCGAGCAGGGCATTGATGACGCCGATCTTGTCGCTGACTTTCGCGCCGCCCAGAATCGCGACGAACGGGCGTTTCGGATTTTCGAGCGCGCCGCCCATGATGGCGATTTCCTTTTGGATCAGATAGCCGCAGACCGCCGGCAGATACGCCGCGACGCCCGCGGTGGAGCTGTGGGCGCGGTGGGCGGTTCCGAACGCGTCGTTGACAAAGATTTCGGCCATCGAAGCCAGTTCTTTCGAAAATGCCGGGTCGTTTTTCTCTTCTTCGGCATGGAAACGGACGTTTTCAAGCAGCATCACATCGCCGTTTTTGAGCGCGGCGGCCTTAGCTTTGGCGTCGGGGCCGATGACGTCTTTCGCCATCGCGACCGGCTTGCCGAGCAGTTTGGAAAGGTGCGCGGCGACCGGCGCAAGCGTATACTTCATGTTGAACTCACCCTTGGGTCTGCCGAGGTGGGAGCACAGGATGACCTTTGCGCCTTTGGCGATCAGGTACTTGATGGTCGGCAGCGCTTCGACAATGCGTTTGTCGTCGGTGATGACGTTGTCTTTGAGCGGAACGTTAAAGTCGCAGCGGGCAAGTACGCGCTTTCCGGATACGTCGATATCCTCGACGGTTTTTTTGTTGAGATTCTGCATAAAAACAATCCTTTCATTCTCTAAAGGTATTTTAAGGCGGCTGCGTCTTTACGTTAAGGCGGTTCGCCTCTTAAAATCGGGGTGCGTGGTCGGTTTGGCCTCATAATTCACGACCATTTCCTATTAATTATACATATTTTTACCGATAAATCAATATCGAATTCATATCCGAAAAAATTTTTGAGGAGGTATCAAAGCCGGTTATAAAAGTTTCTTGAAGTTCTTTCATAAATATGTTAAAATGCAACTATAAATTTGCGCGGAGAGCGGGTTTACAGCACAATTGAAAAAGTCCCGATCTCCAAAGAAAGGGCGTATTGATATGGGTTTGATCAAAGCGGCGTTCGCGGCCGGCGGAGGCGTGCTTGCCGACCAGTGGCGCGAGTATTTTTACTGCGAATCCCTGACCGTCGACGTGCTGGTCGCCAAGGGCGTCAAACGTTCCGGCAAGAGGACTTCCAACACCAAGGGCACCGAAGACATCATCTCCAACGGCTCGATCATCGCGGTCAACGAAGGCCAGTGCATGATGATCGTGCAGCAGGGCGCCATCGTCGAATTCTGCGGCGAAGCGGGCGAATTCGTCTGGGATAACTCGACCGAACCCACGGTTTTATACGGCGGCTTCGGAAAAGGCATCGGCGATTCGTTCAAACGCTTCGGGCGCCGGTTCACCTTCGGCGGCGACGCGGCGAACGACCAGCGCGTGTATTTCTTCAACACCAAGGAGATCGTCGGCAACAAATACGGTACGCCGGCTCCGGTCCCGTTCCGCGTGGTCGATAAAAACATCGGCCTCGACGTTGACATCGCGATCCGCTGCAACGGCGAATTCTCCTATAAAGTCACAGACCCGATTATTTTCTATAAAAACGTGTGCGGCAACGTCGCCTCGGTCTATGTGCGCGAGACCATCGACAGCCAGCTCCGCACCGAACTGATGACGGCTTTGCAGCCCGCGTTTGCCAGAATCTCCGACATGGGCATCCGCTACAGCGCTCTGCCGCACCACACCGCGGAGCTCTCCGATGCGCTCAATGAAGTGCTGACCGAAAAATGGAGCGCCGCAAGAGGGATCTCCATTGCCTCCTTCGGCATCAACTCCGTTAAGGCCTCTGACGAAGACGAGATGATGATCAAGCAGCTGCAGAAAGCAGCGGTATTCCGCGACCCGACCATGGCGGCCGCGCAGATCGTCGGCGCGCAGGCGCAGGCGATGCAGGACGCCGCAAAGAACGAGGGCTCAGGCGGCGCGTTCATGGCGTTCGCGGGCATGAACATGGCCCAGAACGCGGGCGGCGTCAATGCCGCGTCTTTGTACGGAATGGGTCAGCAGCAGCAGAAAAAAGCGGCCGGCTGGGACTGCTCGTGCGGCGCGAAAGACAACGAAGGCAATTTCTGCGCCGAGTGCGGCAAACCGCGCGGCGACGGCTGGACTTGCTCGTGCGGAACCGCAAGCAACAAAGGCAAGTTCTGCGCAAACTGCGGCAAACCGAAGCCCGCGGGCGTTCCCCAGTATAAATGCGACAAATGCGGATGGGAGCCGGAAGATCCGACAAAGCCGCCCAAGTTCTGCCCCGACTGCGGCGATCCGTTCGGCGACGAGGATATTAAAAAATGAGCGGAGTTGATGACGTCAATCTCCAAAAGACCCTTGAGGAGACCGACGAAAAATGCCCGCAGTGCGCAGCCACGATCAGCTATGACCCCAAGACCGGAAAGCTGTCCTGCCCGTACTGCGGCTTCACCAAGCAAATTGTCGTCGAGGGAAAAGCCGACGACAGAGCCGAGGAACTGGTCTTCGCCGACGCGCGCAACGCCGAGACCAATTTCCAGTGGGGCACGGCCAAAAAGACGGTCATCTGCGAAAACTGCGGCGGCGAGTCGGTATATGACGCGCTGATGGTATCGGATGTCTGCCCTTACTGCGGTTCCAATCAGGTCACCGAGGCAAAGTCCGGCAACTCGATTCCCCCGAACGGCGTCGTGCCGTTCAGCATCTCCAAAGAGGATGCGGGGCAGAGATTCCAAAAATGGCTGAAAAAGCGCTGGTATGCCCCGTCCAAGGCCAAGAAGACCGCCAAAGAGGGCAAACTGACCGGGTTGTTTTTGCCGTATTGGACTTTTGACGCAAACACCTATACCGATTATACCGCGCAGGCCGGATATACCCGCACGGTCAGCAACGGAAAGACCAGCACGACGGTCACGACCTGGAAACCGGTCGCCGGCTTCTATTTCCGCCAAATCGACGATTTTCTCGTCAGCGCCTCGACCCACCACGACGCGGCACTCATGAAAAAAATCGAGCCGTATGACACCAACAACGCAAAAAAGTATGAACCGGAATTTCTGTCGGGATTCATCTCCGAGCGGTATTCGGTGGGACTTCGCCAGGGTTGGGAAAACGGCAAAGCCGGTATCGACAATTTGCTGAAGGATGAAATTTCAACCAAGATCAAGCGTGAAAAGCACGCCGATAAAGTCGCCTCGCTGCACACCACGACCACTTTTGACAGCATTACATACAAACATCTGATGCTGCCGATGTGGGTCTCGAATTTTGTCTACAAGGGCAAGGTCTACAGCTTTCTCGTCAACGGCCAGACCGGAAAAGTCGGCGGTAAATATCCGATCTCGGCGTTCCGCGTGATTTTGACCATCGTCATCATCCTTGCAATCGTCCTGCTGCTGTATTGGCTCAATCAAAACAGCCACGGCGGCGAAAGCGTTTACTTCAATTGACCTCCGCTTAATAGGGGGGTGCCCCATTTTCAAATGTTAAAATCATCTTATCCGACGCAATCGGCCTCCATGACATTTTCAACCGCTCTCTTTACGGTTTCCGGTTGAATAGGGAATAAGAAAAATCCTCACCTTCGGGGGATACAGGTCAATGGACAAATTGAGTTGGTCAATTCGCGTTCCGCTCTTAAAAAATAACATTATACGAAATCAACTGGGTCTTGCGCTGGGGATTCCGTTCGGCATATTGCTGATTATACTCATGCTTGTACAAGCCTGGGGCGGATTAGCAATAGTCGGCGAAACCCTTATTATGGGATTCTGTTTTGTGATGTTCATTTTCCGAGGCACCTACGATGTACAGTATGTGCTGGATGAAAAGGGCATCATCTGTGAAACCCAGAATCCGCAAAAAAAACGGGTGCGCCGCATGTCGGTCGCAACGGCGGTCATGGGGGCACTCACAGCCAATCCCACAGCCGTGGCAGCAGGTATATCGGCAGGGGCAGGCATCAAGCAGCGATTCCTTTGGAAACGAATTCGGAAAGCAAAATACCTGGACCGATCCGCAACTGTTATGATATATGCGGGCTTCGGAGAAACCGCAGCCGTGTTTTGTACGGAAAAACTATACGGCAGTACAAAAATTTATCCAAAGCATGGTTTTACGGAACGCTGAAAAATAGCATTCCGAGTTGACATGCTGATAAAGTAAAAATTTATTACTGCCGCACAATTGAATGATGCGTTTGGAGGTGGGTTATGTTTTGCTCTCACTGCGGAGGAATTATTCAAGAAGAAGAAAAATATTGCCCCAATTGCGGAATCTCGGTAAACAGTCAGGACGGCGGCACGTTTTACAGTGTATCCGCTCCGATGGGATTTTCGCCTAAAATCAACGATCCGGCCTTTGCGCAATACAAATGCAAAGCGGGAATCTGGTCCGTCCTTTTTGCGTTGATACTGGCTGTCATTGCACTCATCGCTTTTCCGATTTACGGAAAAGTAAGCGGGGAAATCGAGTGGCCGGATTCGTTGCTGTACGGTGGGGGCATCGGCGGCATGTTTCTGGTCATCGCATTCATTCAACTGATGAAGCGTGCGTTGGATAAGACCTGGGACGGTACTGTGGAGGAAAAGGAAACGTATCGGCAGCGCGAAGGAAAGGACAGTACAGGAATCCACACATACTATGTCGTCAAGGTGCGCAAGGATTCGGGCGGCGTGAAGAAACACAAATGGCGCGATAAACCCGGGTTATACGACTATTACGCCGTCGGTGATCGGGTGCGTCACCACAAGGGCTTCTATTGCTACGAAAAATATGATAAAACCCGGGATGCAAAGATTATGTGCGCCGCCTGTATGACCTTTGTTGAAAAAGACAGAGATGTTTGCCCACGGTGTAAATGCCCGCTGTTAAAATGACCGGAAGATGAAAGGAGTTTTATTGATGAAAAAAATAATTTCAATGATACTGGCGGTCTGTATTCTGGCCGGTCTGCCGTTAATATTTGCGGGCTGTTTAAAAATCTATCCGCTTGCAAAAGGCACAAAAGCAACTGAAACCATTCAAACCAAAAAAGAATATACCTTCGGAAGCGCTGAAAAGATCGGGTGGGAACTGGAAATCCTCCCAAATACGTTTGATGACGAAATAAACCTTACCATGGCCGTACTGTCAAAAGAAGAAGCAGTGGCGTATCAAAACGACGCTTTTGAATTGATAGGTTCTCCTGTAAAAATTACTGCGGGCAGCGAGGACAGCATTCGCCTGAACCGACCGGTTACCGTCACGATGCGGATATCGGAGGAGTTGCGAATATCCCGGGAAAATGCCGACGATTATTTGGTCGGATATTACACCGGTGACGGATGGGAATACATATTCCCCGATTATATAAAAGCAGGAGACGGCTATATCGTTTTTGAAACCTACCATTTTTCATTGTTTGCAACCGTCAAATTGACCGATGCGGAGAAGGTAAAACTGTACGCAGAAAAAATGGCGTTGCAAACCTGGGAGGATGAGCAACGCGAAAAGGCAATGACGGAAAAACTCCAAACGATGTTTAACGAGTCCTTTGAAAAAATGGGCATTACCGATGAGTCAGTGCGGGGCAAGCTGTTTAATGCCATTGCCAAGGAAGCCGATTTCGGCACACTGACAGTTGCGGCCAAGCAGGGTGATCTTTCGGATTTTACCGCCAAATGCGGGGAAATGGCGTCAAATGCTTTAATCAAACACTTTGCGCTGACCGAAGATGATTTGGCCGAAAAACTCAGTGCCAAAGGCGCCGCTGTCACAACAGGCCTGCTCAAGGGCGCTGCGGCGGCGGCAAAAGGAGAGTACAAAGACGCCGCAAAAGAAATGGCGTCCGCTTTTATCGGATATTTTCCCGCCGGACGGGCGTATCAGGCGGCCATTGAGGTCACACAGGCGAGCATTGACACCTGGAAGGACTACGAGTTGGACGCCGCCTATCAAAGTTATGCGGGAACAACGAAAAACGGACAATATGGCTATAAAGTGAGCCCGGGCGACTGGGCGGCTTTGGAGATTCAAATGCGGGGTTATCTCAACCGCCTCCAGAGCGAAGCGAAAGACCGTTATTGTGAAGCAAACGGGATTTCCCACAGCGAACTGGACAAAGATGAGCAGCTTTGCCTTAAAATCGAAAACGAAGCGTCACTCACATTAAAAAAGATGTTTGAACGCCGTTTGGCGGCTGAGCTGGAAATTGCAAAAAAAGAAAAAAAATACGGAAACATTATTGAGGGCTTTGAAAAGAGCGGTCTTTTAAAACGCGGTTCATTGGGTTTTGACGGAATGGACGTACAGGATCGGCTGCGTTCTCTGTTTGCCGCCAGGCGAGCGATTCTGGAACTGTTCGGCGGCAGTATGCCCGTGCTGAGCGCCGGAGATAGCGCAGAAAACAATCTGAATCAGGCCATCGGAATGTGGCTTTCCTATGGGACAAAAAACCGGGGAGAGTTTTATCAATGGCTTAAGGAAAAGGGTTATAATAAAAGATCCGAGGTTTTGACGGATGCGGGCGCCGCATGGATGCTCAGCGGCACAAATATAAACAAGACTGAATCCATTACCGAAGAAATGGTCAAGGCAAATGACCGGATTACCGCTCACAGCTATGAAATTTATCCCGGCGGCGGAAGTTTGTCAACAACAAAAAAATGGATGGATGAAAAGGAATACACGGTAAGTGCCTCCTTTGCTTTTACCGTACCGGAACGCATAAAGCCGGGAGAAGAGTTTGAAATTACACTCTCAGCGGCAGACGCCGGTTCAAATAACCCTGACGCTTATATTCAACATGGCATTCAAGCGGTCGTATGGGTAAATTACGGCGGGAGTTGGTTCCAAACGGATTCCCTGACGGCTGCAACCGAAACTTTCCGGCTCAGCGACAGCCCGTCCGCATCAGTGATGAAAGCAGAAACAACATCCAAATTCACCGCTCCGGCCAAAGCAGACGGTTTTACAATCGTATTTTCGATTACCGGCGGTGACGCCCCCGGGAAAATGGTCATCCATTACGATTACGAGTTTTCCGAAAACGGCGGTTAAATGAACAGCGTGATTACAAGCGATTCTTGATTTGCCTATGCGATTTTTAAAAAAGCTGAATGATAACAAACGGGCGCGGATTTCCGCGCCCGTTTTTATACTGTGGGAACGGTCTTGACCATTCCGTTTTACTACAACGATGAATTTTTAAAAATTAACGGGCGAACGAAGTTCGCCCCTACATTTAAAATCGAACAGATTTTTAGAAACGCGCGGAATTATTTGACTTTCGCCCGTTTTTTGCTTTTTTGAATACGGGTTTCGATTCGGAAAACACTATCTTGACGCATGAACGTCAAGAAATCCTTTAGGAGTGTTTATAAATTTATGAATCCTTTTGAATTGAAACCGAACGCCGTCGAAGACGGCATCATGGACTGGGCGACCATCTATCCGAAACCCTACTGTAAAATGACGGTCGATCCTTATACAAAAGTCCGCATCATTTTGATGAACGGTATCGAGGTGGAAGCCGTGATGTTCAAACATCAGCTCCACCGCCACACCCAAAACGAAGATATCCGCCGTGAGATCGCGTTGACCCGTCAGGTCGAACAGCAGCAGCAAAAGATCATCAACTGGCTCAAACTGATCGACGAAACCCAGCTCGAGACGACCATCGGCTACGAGCACGTCGCGGTCGACCTGACCGCGTGGCTTGCGCAGAACGAACCCGACAATTATGTCAAGCAGGCGCTCGATTTCGCCCTGCTCGAGGACTTTGACCACCTTTACCGCTTCTCGAACCTGCTCGATCTGGACTCCCAGATTCCCGCGCAGAACCTTGTCAAGAGTTACGTCGACATCACGCCCGGGCGCCCGACCATCGCCGAGCACCGCCACCCGTTCGACGCGGTGCGCTATAACGTCGACTTCAAAAAAGCCGACGTGCGCACGATGCTGAACACGATGATCATCACCGCCGGCGAACAGCAGACGATGAACTTCTATATGAACCTCGGCAACACCTATTATAACGACCTCGGGCGCAAACTCTATCAGGAGATCGCGATGATCGAGGAAGAGCACGTCACCCATTACGGTTCGCTGCTCGACCCGAAATCCACCTGGCTCGAGGGCGCTTTGCTGCACGAATACGTCGAGTGCTATCTCTATTATTCGTTCGCGCAGTATGAGACCGACACCGAAGTGAAAGCCCTTTGGAATATGTTCTTTGAACAGGAAGTCTCCCATCTGCATCGGACCGCCGATCTCCTCACAAAGTATGAGGGCAAGGACTGGCAGCAGGTCATCCCCGACGGCGAATTCCCGAAACTGCTGGATTTCCATGACACCAAGGAATACGTCCGCCAGATTTTGGGCAGCCAGATCCTGCTCACGGCGAAAATGGAACAGTATGTCGACGTCAACACCCTGCCGGTCAATTATCAGTATTTCTGGTATCAGGACCGCGTGAATCACGACGTCTGCAACGTGGCAAGCCACAAGGTCGTCGCCGACCACCAGAATCAGTATCAGATCGACTATCGCGCCGAGGGCAAAGCAAATCCGGTCGCCGAACTCACCGACCGAAAAACAGACAACACCGACATCGCCCGCAAGCAGACCGCAGGCGTGAGCGGCTCAAAGTAAGTAAATTAGGAGTAAACCATGGGTATCGCAACTTCTGTCATTGATAAATATCAAACCTGCATCGATGTCTGCACCAAATGCGCGCAGTCCTGCAAGGAATGCCAGGTCGCATGTTTAAAAGAACCCGATGTCAAAAACCGGCTTAAGTGCATCGGAATTCTCTCGGAATGTGCCTGTTTATGTACGGAATCCGCGTCATTTATGGCGACGGACGCCAAATATGCCAAGGACGTATGCAAACTCTGCGCGACGATCTGCGAGGACTGCGCAAACGAGTGCGGCATGTTCAAAGAGGACCACTGCGTCAAGTGCGCGACCGAATGCCGCACCTGCGCGGACGAATGCAGAATGATGGCAAAATAATACCGGGTGACGCGGTTTCGTTTTCATTGCGTCCGTAGGGGCGATTCGCAATCGCCCGCAAGATGGCAAAGACGTTCGGGCGATTACGAATCGCCCCTACGCGCGTTAATCCAATAAAAATGCGGCGGGGAAACTCCCCGCCGCATTACATAACATCAATTACTTCTCCACCCGTACGATGTTGGGATCGGTGAAAATGTCGTATTCGTCGTAACTCGTCGTCGAGAATTCCGAGATCACCGCGCCGGTCTTGCCCGAGGCGAACCAGTGCCTGGCGTTCGGATAAATCGTGTATTGTTCACCCGGCAGCAGCTTCACCTCATGCCAGACGGTCATGTACGGCTTGTACTTTTCGGACGGCATAAACGCCGGGGACGCGGTCGCTTCGCCCTCGACATAGAGATACACTTCGCCGTAACGGCAGCGGAAGGTCTCCTCTTTGCCGTCATATTTGATATCGGCCATCGGCGCGTGGCGGTGTTCGGGGCAGAGTTGCCCGGGCAGCAGCACCATCTCTTTAGCGCAGCACTTTTTGGTGTTGACGTAGGTGATGATCTCAAGTCCGATTTGGCGGATGTCGCCGAGCCCGAAATCGGCGACTTCAAGGTTTTCCTTTTCGGCGTCGGTCAGAACGATATGCGCCGTTTCGTAAAATTTCAGGGCTTCTTTTTTGATCTGTTCGCGTGTGATTTTATCCATTGCGTTTTCTCTCCCCGATAAATTTTTCGGTCTCGGCTGCGGTTTTGATTCCGGCGGTCGCGCCGACAGCGGTCACGCTGCATGCGCCGACGCCGTTTGCGAATTCGACGCGCTTTTTTACGTCCCAGCCGCTTGCAAGCCCGTATAAATAACCCGCGCAGAACGCGTCGCCCGCGCCGGTCGTGTCGGCGGGATTGTCAATCAAGAACGGTGCCATAACAAAGGGTTTTTCGCCCACGAAATCAACATACGCGCCTTTGGAGCCCATTTTCAAAATGATGTCGCGGCTGCCGAGTTTCCGTAACGCCGCAACCACTTTTTCGGGTTCGCGCTCGCCGACGATCATCGCGGCTTCGTCGATGCTCGGCATAAATAAATCAAGATAGGGCAGGGTGGGCTGCACGAGCCGATCCCAGTACCCGCGCGGGTCCCAGGCGGTGTCCATCACGGTGAATTTTCCGGCCGCTTTAGCGGCTTTCATATAGTCGGCGCAGGGTTGTCCGTCGAGCGAAAAGTTCAATCCGCAGCCCGCGACAAACACGATGTCGACCTTGGCGGTCAGTTCGGCGGGGATTTCGGAGGTCTTAAAATCCGCAGCGGAGCCGGGGCTGTATAAAAAGCTGCGTTCACCCGACGACGCAATAATCACGACCGAGGTGGTGGTCGCAACCGAACCGGTGACCACGCCGGAGATATCGACGCCCGGTTCGGAGAGCTCTTTTTTGACCATGTCGCCGAACGCGTCCGCGCCGACTTTACAGGCGACAAACGGCTTTGCGCCGAGCTTGGCTAACGAGATGGCGCAGTTGGTCGCGCAACCCCCGGTATGAACTTCGACGCCGCCCTTGGCGATGACAAGCGTCCCTAACGGAGGCAGTTCGTCGACCGGCTTTAAAATGACGTCGGCAGTGACGCTGCCGATGCAGAGGATTTTTTTCATGCGGTTACCGTCTTTCTTTTTTGGATAAGCATTGAATAAAAAATAAAGAATGTCAATCAAAGGCGATTTCCCATCGCAACGGTTTCCATTTTACCCTATGGGGTGTTTTTCGTCAATATTTTTCCTACATTTTTCTCGGGCGACGCGCCTTATACGCGGGCGACTAATGCATCCTTACGGTTATATACAAATTGTAGGGCGGGTTGCATCGAACCGTAGCGGTTCGTTTCATCCCACCGTGCGGACGAACAGTGTTCTTTCGCAAAAAGCATTCGTTCTTCAAACAAGTGGTCTCATGATTTTTCGCGGGAGGTATCTCTCCTCCGTCATTGCGAGGATTTTCCCTGTAGGGCGCGGCATCCCTGACGCGCCGCGTGGATTTACACGCCGCGTGGATTTACGCGCCGCCGTTTTTCGTAGGGGCGCGCATTG
>Ga0116170_10000346_pt1 | contig 49042 bp, 44 predicted proteins | sample AD_JPNHW1_MetaG_FD_89797 | JGI IMG/M metagenome (GOLD analysis project Ga0116170, IMG submission 89797) | Active sludge microbial communities of municipal wastewater-treating anaerobic digesters from Japan - AD_JPNHW1_MetaG | ecosystem: Engineered > Bioreactor > Anaerobic > Digestate | place... | reverse complement strand
TTATCTACCGCTTTTTTTCTCCATCACCCGTTTGATCCGGGGGCGGTTGTAGCGCTGGGCGAGGATGCAGGGCAGGTTGACGGCGAGGGCGTAGAGCAGCATCAGCCAAATCACCCCCGGCGGGGTGAAAAATCCGAACACCCAAAAGGGCAGAATCGCGAGCCAGTGCGTCAGCTCGCCGCGCGCCGATTCGATTAAAAACCGGTTGAGATTTTGCGGCGAAAAATCCGTCAGGTGCTTCTTTGCATATCCACGCTTTTTCCAGACCATGCCGCCGTCCGGCAATAAGCCCTTCCAGCGGCTCACTTGAAAGAGTTTATCGTAGATGCGCCCCTCTTGCTCGAACCGGTGAGTTTTGAAAAAGAAGCGGTCGGGCGTATAAAAACGGTCGGGCAGGAACAAAGCAAACAAGGCTGCTCCTACTTGAAAAGCAGGCCAAAGAATAAAACACAGCGCGACCGTCCAACCAGTGGGGAAATTGATTATTTGCATGTCCGATTCTCCTCCGTTTCGCGGCTTTCGGATTCGGCGGCGTGTTCGCGTGTGGAAATATCCCGGCCTTTCCAGCGGACGCTGAGGCCGAACAGTTTACGAAACGCCGACACCGCGAAGACGCACAGCATGACGACAAGCAGAACCGGGTAAAGCAGGACCGCCGGGAACCGGAAGCGCCCGACGCATTTTGAAAGAACGGTCAGGGCTACGACCCAAAACAGATACAACAACGAGAAAAGCGCCGTGAAAAGCAAGTCGCCCGCGGCGGCGTATCTGACAATCTGCATCGGCGGCGTGAGCATCGAGGCAACCCAGAGAATGATTAAAAGAATCAATAATGCCGGAGTTTTGGACGCGCCGGTCGCGACGTTTTTGACCCAACCCCGCAGCAGGTCGCCCAGCCCGCCGCCGTACATACGGAACGCGACGTCGCTGTCGCCGACAAAGAGACGATAAGCGCGTCCCGACTTTTTCAGGTTTTCACCGAGCGTCATGTCCTCGACCACACTCTTCCGGGCGCTTTTGTGGCCGCCGATTGCAAAATAATCGGTTTTCGGCATCAAAATGACAGGTCCGAACAAACCGATGCTGCGCGGTTTTTTCAGAGCGGTTCCGTTGCCCGCATGTTGAATCAGATTGAACGGAAGCGAGAACTGCTCATAACATTTCTCGGTGCGGTGCCATGGCTGAACCGAGACGGTGCAGCCCGATTCGGAATAGGCCTCCAGAATTCGCGCAAGCCCGTCTTTTTTCAGCCGCACATCGGCGTCGAGAAACAGCAGCAAGTCGCCCTCCGCCATGTCCGCGCCGTTTTGGCAGGCCCAGGTCTTGCCGGTCCAGCCCTCGGGTTTTTCCTGCAGGGAGATCAGTTTTACGTCGTAATCCAAAGCGATTTGTGCGGTGGCGTCGCCCGAGGCGTCGTCGACGCAGATGATCTCAAACGGAATAAGGGTCTGGGCGCGCAGATCGGACAGCAGCAGCGGAAGATTTTTTTCTTCGTTTCGGGCCGGAATGATGACCGAAAGCGAGGGGAATTTTCCAAGTTTTTTACTTTTTTCCGGCAAATGCGGGAAGCGGAAAAAAAGGATGGCTGCCGATATAAAACCGAGGAGAACGATACACAGGTGATACCAAAAGAAGATCATTTTATCTATTCTTTCCCTTTGCTTTTTGATTTTAACTTGATTTGTTTATGTACGGCGTCGGCCGCAACTTTACCGGTGAGAATGGAGACCGGAAGTCCCGAGGGACTGAAGGTCCACTGCCCGCACTGGACGACGTCTTTGAACGGGGTTTTGACTGCGTTTAAAATCTTTTGAAAGCGGTTTTCCGCGGGCATCGGCCCCGTAAACGCCCAGCCAGTGATCGCGCCTTGTTTGTTCCCCGTCTCACGTTCGATCGTCATCGGGGTGGAGCACATCGAAAACAACAGGTTTTGGCGCAGGCCCGGGAACAGCGCTTCCAGGGTTTCGGTGATTTTGTCGGTGCAGAAGCGCTTGAAGCCGTCGTATTTGCCCGCATCGGAGAAATGTCTGACGAGCCGATAATCCATCAGTGTGCTGATGATGACGCCGGTCTGCCCCCCGGGCGCAAGCGCAATATCCCGGAGCGCCGGGCAGGAGATCTCATATGTCGTAAGCCGAAGGAAATCGCCAAGCCACCGCCAAAGCGCGTCTTCGCCTTTTTCGGCGGCTTTGCGCCAATCGGGCAGGGAAGACAGGCCTTCGGCGTTCGGGGTATAAAACGCGTGCGCGCCGCAGTGTTCTTCAAAATAGGCCCCGTCCAGACGGACGCCCATAAACACCGTGAGAATCGAGTCGCCGCCTTCGCTTTGCGCAGTGAGTTCACGCTGTTTTTCTGCGAAGGGGGAATCGGGTTTGCCCGCGATTTTATAAAGGGTTTCCTGATCGGCAGCCCAGATCAGATTTTGATAATGATAAATCTCGCCGTTTGCCGTTGTGAGCTGCCGGGCATGAACATTGATCTGCGTCACCGGCGTTTCGGTCAAAATTTCACCGCCGTTCGCACGGATAAAATCCGTCACTTTTTCGGCCAGCGTGCCCGTACCGCCCCGGGGATAGCGGTAATCGAGATAGAGCCCGAAATAGCTCAGGGCGAAAAATGCAGGAGTGGCTTTAAAAAAGTGCTGGACGATCATATCGATCAACGCCGTGTTGCCGGTAAAGCGCCGCAGGTACGCCCGGATCGGCTCGTTCAGGCGGCTTGCTTTGCGGATGTTGACCTGATAGCGCGCAAGCCACGGCAGAAGGGTCTTCATCAGATATGCGGGTTCCGGTTTTTCCATAAAGAGCGGATTGTCGATGCCGTAAAGCACGTCCATATAGCCCATGACTTTTTCGATCTCAGCCGCGATTTTTAAAACATCCGCCTTGTTTTGCGGAAAGAGCGCGATCAAAGCCGCGGCGTAATCGTTTAAGCTCTCGCGAGACGTCAGCAAAACTCTTTGGTTTTCGAAAATGACCGTAACCGGATTTTTGACCAGCAGCATTTCAATGCCGAGACTTTTGAGCATCGGAAGCAAAATGCCCGAATCCTCAAACGCGCGGATACCGGCATCAAAAGCAAAGCCGCGATGTTGAAAAGTGGTGACGAGGCCGCCTGTCTTTTTGTTTTTTTCAAGCAGCAGCGTGCGATGTCCGTTTCGGCACAGGTACGCAGCCGCGGTCAGCCCCGCCAGTCCCCCTCCGGCCACAATCGCATCATACGTTCGGTTCATGGAGTCCCTCCCTTTGATGAATTTGACGGTTTCGCCTTTTTGAGTGAAAGCCGGAAAAAGACAAGCGTCTGATTTTATATGAACACTCTTAATCCGGCTGTTGCCTTGAAACGTATTTCTTTGTGAATGACCGCATAACCGTTGCCTGAATTTCACCGTCGGCGGACTATGTCTGATATGCATCCGTATCGGGGTTAAAGGAAAGGGCCATTCCGGTGCAAACTGCGATTGAAATGACAGTATTTTAACATAAAACCCAACAGGATTCAACGGTTTCCGCCAAAACCCGACGCCGCATTTTACTCCTGGATTTTTCATTTGACAGACAAGCGAAAAGAAACCCCCGCAAAGGTTATTTTTCGAGCCCGAACCTGCATACATTATAAAAAAATCGGGAGGGCGGAGGATGAAACGGGGACGGCTTGGGAAGGATTACGGGTCTTTGGACCCGATCTCGGACAGGGTATTGATGCTGGGGGCCTATATCGCCGCGAGCGGCGCCACCGTCCGCGACGCCGCAAAGCGTTTCGGCGTCAGCAAGAGCACGGTACATAAGGATATGACAGAGCGGCTTCGAAATATTGATCGGACGCTGTTTCTGCGTGTGCGCAGGGTGCTGGACTGCAACCGCGAACAGCGGCATATCCGGGGCGGATCGGCGACAAGGGAGAAGTATCTGAACAGGAAGCCGAGTTAGAACAATTCAGAATTCGGAATTAAGAATTCAGAACGGTAAAAACATCAGCAAGTACCCCCGGTAACAGAAAATGAGTTTCATGTCTGAAGAACTTGATTCCGAAGAAAGAAACGATTCTATTTCTCGATTTTTATTTCCGAATTCCGAATGATTATTTCGGCAGGATTCGCGCGGGCAGGGCGGTATACTCTTGACATGAACGCTGCGAAAGGATGATCACGATGACCGTCGTCTATGTTGATATCCTGGTTCTGCTCAATGCGTATATGACCTTGTTCCAACTGGCGGCGACGGCGAAATTTTGCCGCGCCCGGGTCATCGGATGGCGGCTGCTCCTGGCGAGCGCGCTCGGCGGGTTGTCGGGGTTATTGTTTTTTCTCGGCGATTACCCGCTTTTATGCATTTTGGCAAACCTGATCTGTGCGGCGATCATCATTTTGGCGGCGTTTCGTTCGGTGGGATTCAAGGCGTTTTTGAAGCGGATGCTCTGCTTCTGCGGGTGCGGGGCGGTGTTCGCCGGCGCGATTTTACTGTGCCGGACACTCGGGGCGAAAGGGCTTTCTTATCGGGGCGGAGCGGTTTATTTCGAGATTTCGCCGCTGCTTCTGATCGGAGCGACCGCGGGATGTTATCTGATTTTGCGCATCTTTTTCAAGTTGACCGAATCCAAACTGCCGGCAAAAAGCTGCAGGATGACCGTGCGGGTCGGAAGGCGGAGCGTGGTGCTGGAAGCCGTCGTCGACAGCGGAAATATGCTCAGTGACCCGATCAGCGGCCTCCCGGTCGCGGTGACGCCCGAGAGCGCGGTTTCTCCGTTATTCACCGGAGACGCGGTACGGTTTTTCTGCGGAGACGGGATCTGTTATGACGAGGGGTGGCGGCGCAGGGTGAGATTGATCCCCTGCAGGACCGTAGGCGGCGGCGGGCTTTTGCCCGGGTTTTTGCCGGATTCCGTTGTCATCGGAAGCAAGGATGTGAAACTGTTGATTGCGGTATCGGACAAACTCGACCGGGACGGGGAGACGCTGCTGCCTTCAGCCGTCAGCGAAGAGATCGGGGCCTGAAAAAGCGAGAGGATGATCATAAAGATGAGAGGGATTGCCCGAATATTCAATTTCTTGGCGCGGTTGTTCGGGCTGCGCCCGGTGTTTTATATCAACGGGCCGGAAATATTGCCGCCGCCGCTCGATCCCGACGTCGAGCGGGAATTGCTGTCCGTCTGCGCGGCGGACAATGCGGCGCGCGAAAAGCTGATCGTACATAACCTGCGGCTCGTCGTGTATATCTCGAAAAAATTCGACGCGGGCACCTCCAACGTCGAGGATTTGATCTCGATCGGAACGATCGGGCTGATCAAAGCGGTCAACACGTTCAAGCAGGATAAAAATATCAAACTCGCGACTTATGCCTCGCGATGCATCGAAAACGAAATTTTAATGTATCTGCGCAAGTGCTCGGGCCAACGGGGGGAACTCTCGCTCGAGCAGCCGTTAAATATCGATAAGGACGGAAACGAACTGCTTGTCGCGGATGTGCTCGGAAGCGACGGCGACGACATCGGATTCAAAGTCGAGAGCGACGACGAGCGCAGACAGCTGTATGAGGCGGTTGAACGGCTGCAGGCGCGCGAACGGGAGATCATGTGCATGCGGTTCGGGCTGTTCGGACAAAAAGAACTGACCCAGAAGGAAGTCGCCGACCAGCTCGGGATTTCGCAGTCATACATCTCACGGCTGGAAAAAAAGATTATCAGGCAGCTGAGAAGGGACCTGGCGGCGATTTAGCCGAAGGCGGAATGAAAAATCAATAAATCAAAAAACGAAAGAAACAAAAAAACCGGGGCGCACCTGATGTGCGCCTGTTTTATTGATGCGTTTCTCCAATCTTTGCGAACGATATTTCGTAAAGGTCAGACGGCGTTTTCGAGCGGGAACCGCTCGCCGTTGACGTTGAATTCGGGTTTGTGATATAATACAACCACATATTTACGGAGGCACTTTATGACAATTCTCGACGCGATCATTCAGGGGATTTTACAGGGACTTACGGAGTTTTTGCCTGTTTCTTCCGACGGACATCTTTCGATTTATCAGCATTTTGCCGGGATCACCGACGGGGGCCTCTCAACGACGGTGTTTTTGCATTTAGGCACTTTATTCGCCGTATTGGCGGTGTTTTATAAACCGTTGCTCGGACTGATCGCTGAGCTCTGGCTGACGGTTAAGGATCTGTTTACGGGGAAATTTCGTTTTAAAAACATGACAACGCGCCGCAGGATGCTGCTGATGCTGATTCTGTCTTCGCTGATGTTGTTCGTGATTTTGCCGGTGAAAGACAAAATCGAAGGGCTTGCCGGCGACAACGATATCATCGTTGAGGGCGTCTGCTTTTTGTTCACCGCGGCGTTGATCTTGATCGGCTCGCGGCTTGCGGCTCCGAAAGGCAAGGGTAAAACCGCGGGAGAGATGAAGGCCGGGGACGCGGTTTTGATCGGATTGGCGCAGGCGGCGGCGACGCTGCCGGGGCTGTCCCGTTCGGGCGGCACGATCTCGGCCTCGCTGATGCTCGGATATGAACGCGAATACGCCTTCGATTATTCGTTTATCCTCGGCACCCCGGCGGTGCTGCTCGCAACGGCGCTGGAGCTCAAGGATGCGGTGCAGGGAAATATCGACGTCAATATCACGGCCGTTTTGATCGGAATCGCGATTGCGGCGGCTGTCGGATTCTTTGCGATTAAACTGCTCGCAAAGACCGTACGCAGCGGTGCATTCAAGTATTTCGGATGGTACTGCACGTTGATCGGCGTACTGGTGATTGCGGCGGGAATTGCCGAAAAAGTCAGCGGTCAGCCGCTTGGGGCTCTTCTCGGACTTCAGTAAAAAATCAGAGAGAGAGAACAGAATATAAATCAGCGAAAGGATGACTTTATCAATGGCGACGAAAAAACCGGCCGTTAAAAAAAGACAAGCGGTCAAGAGAACACCGGAACCGGAAACACGCACCTCGACCGAATCCGGCCGCACAGCCTGGTCGGTCATTTTGGTCGCTGCGGCGGTTTTGTTATTATGCATGTTTGTCATACCGGGCAACGAGCTTTGGGAGTCATTCGGCAATTTCTTTTTCGGGTTATTCGGCGTGGCAAGCTGGATCCTGTGCTTTTTACTGATTTACGCCGCTTTTTTGCTGGCGCTCGACGTCGGAACCAAGAAGATCTCGTCCAAGGTCTGGCAGACGGTGATTCTGGCCGCGTTTATCTGCTCGCTGTTTTACACCGGAAAATACGGCGGGTTTGATCTGCCTTTTTCGCAGGCGTTATCGATGGGATGGGAGGCCAAACAGGGCTGGGGCGGCGGCTGGTTCGGCGCTTTGATCGGCTGGCCGATCTCACGGCTCGGAAAGACCCCCGCCATCATCGTCGAAATCGTCGTAGCCGTCTCTGTTTTTGCGATCATGAGCGGCAAGGGCCTGATTAACGTCATCAACATGGCGAAGAAAACGCGGGAGAGAAACGAGGCGCGCAGCGAGGCGCGCAGGGAAGAGAACAGCAAGTCACCGGTCATGATCGACGGGCACGAAGTTCCCGCCGAGGCCACCGCGGCGTCGCAGCTCGGCAAAAAGCCCAGATTTGACACCGACGTCAAGTTTGACGATAACGGCAGGATCCCGATCCAGCATACGCAGCCGAATACGCTGTCTTCGAAGACGGCCATGACGCCGCCGGCGCCGCTGCCCGAACCGAGCCCGCAGCAGCTGGCAAGTCTGGAAGCCGCCATTGCCAATCTGAACAGCCCTTATAAAAAGGGGGATGTCAAGTTTGAAGAACATCCGTTAAAAGGCGGCACGCTGCCGATTCCGGGCACCGAGATTCCCGCCGAAATCAACAGCATGGCAGAAAAAGCAACCGCGCAGGTCGCCGCACAGGACGCCAAGACCGGTACGGCTTCTGAATTGAAACTGGTAAAAGACCTCAATTATAAGTCCCCGCCGATCACTCTTCTGACCACACCGCAGCCCCGCGATACGACGCGGTTAAATGACGAACTCCGAATTACGGCAAGCCGACTGGTTGACGCGCTGCTCAGCTTCGGCGTCGAGACGCGGGTCATCAACATCTGCTGCGGGCCGACGGTCACACGTTATGAGCTGCAGCCGGCGGCGGGCGTCAAAATCAGCAAAATCACCAATTTGTCGAACGATATCGCGCTGTCGCTCGCCGCGCAGAGCGTGCGCATCGAGGCGCCGATTCCGGGCAAAAACGCCATCGGCATCGAAATTCCGAATAAAACCGTCAGCACCGTGTGCGTACGTGAAGTCATGGAATCCGACAAGTTCGCCTCGGCCCCCGGGAATCTGACCGTCGCGCTCGGCAAAGACATCACGGGCAACGTCATCGTCACGGACCTTTCGAAGATGCCCCATTTGCTGATCGCCGGCACGACCGGGTCCGGCAAATCCGTGTGCATCAATACCTTTTTGATCAGTTTGATCTATAAATCCAAACCCGAAGACGTCCGGATGCTGCTGATCGACCCGAAAGTCGTTGAGCTGAACGTCTATAACGGCACGCCGCATCTATTGATTCCGGTCGTGACAGACCCGAAAAAAGCAGCGGGCGCTTTGGCCTGGGCGGTCAATGAGATGATGGACCGGTATAAACTGTTCGCCACGCACGACGTACGCGATCTGACAGGATATAATGAGATGGCAAAACACACGCCGGGCATCGATCCGCTGCCGCAGGTCGTCGTGGTCATCGACGAGCTTTCCGACCTGATGATGGTGGCCAGAACCGACGTCGAGGACTCGGTCTGCCGCCTGGCGCAGATGGCGCGCGCGGCGGGCATGCACCTTGTCATCGCGACGCAGCGGCCTTCCACCGACGTCATCACCGGCGTCATCAAGGCCAATATCCCGAGCCGGATCGCTTTCGCGGTCTCGTCGCAGGTCGACTCCCGCGTCATCATGGACTCAAGCGGCGCGGAAAAACTGCTCGGACGCGGCGATATGCTGTTCTGCCCGATCGGCACTCAGAAACCGGTGCGCATTCAGGGCTGCTTCGTCTCCGATGCCGAAGTCGAGCGGGTCATCGATTACGTCAAGACCAAGCACGGCGCGAACTATGACGCAGACATTGAAAAACAGATCGAACTTGCCGCCGCGCAGCGCGCCGCCGAGCGCGAGGGCGGCGGTTCCGGAAGCGGAGACGAGCCGGTCGACGACATGATGACGCAGGCCATCGACTGTGTGGTCGACGCGGGAGGCGCGTCGACGTCGCTGCTGCAGAGAAAGCTGCGCATCGGATACGGCAGAGCCGCGCGCATCATCGATGAGATGGAGGAGCGCGGCATTGTCGGGGGGATGGACGGAAGCAAGCCCAGAGCCGTTTTGATCACCCGCTCGCAATGGGGTGAGATGAAAATGCGGTCTCAGGATAAGTGAAAAACGTAAAACTTAAAATGTAAAGACATATGGTAAAAACCTATGCAGCGAGTATAAAAAATACATATAGTATAATATAATAATATATATACGAATAGGCGATATAGGTCAACTTTAAACTTTACACTTTTGAAAGCCGAGGTCAGCGGAGCAGCATGAAAAAACAGACGACAAAACGACTGATTACGCTGCTGCTCGCGGCGGTGCTTTCGATCGGCATATATCTTTATGAGCGGAATTGTTCGGCCGAACAGCCGAAGGTCTTTTCTTCCGAGTTCACGCTGACGGTACTGGGGCTCGATAAAGCCGACTGCATTGTATTACAGAGCGGCGGTTCGGTGGTGTTATGCGACGGCGGCGAAAATTCCGACGCCGGCGACGTGGTCGGTTTTTTACTGGCGCAAAAAATCACCCACATCGACGTGATGATCGCGAGTCATCCGCATTCCGACCACATCGGCGGGCTTGACGATGTGTTGAATGAGGAATCGATTCAAGTCGACGCGCTGATAGAGCCCGATATCCCCGAAAATCAGACAGAGGATTTGCCGACCGTCAGAGATTTCAATCAGGCCGTAACAGACAACGGAGTAAAAAAGCTCTCCTGTAAAGCGGGCGACGTTTATGACGTCAACGGCGATATCAAGCTGACGGTGCTTGCGCCGATCGGAAATGACCACGACGAACTCAACGCCTGGTCGGCGGTCGTCAGGGCCGACTGCGGCGACGTATCGGTGCTCCTTACCGGCGACACCACGGTTGCCGAGGAAAAAAAGATGCTCGAAAATCCGCAGATTGCGGCGCTTCTCGACTGCGATATTTTAAAAGTCGCGCACCACGGCGGAACAACTTCTTCGGGCATGGATTTTTTGCGCGCGGTCTCGCCCCAAATCGCGCTGATCACCGCGCGGGCAGATGCCGAGGACGATTATCTGACGGAGACCGTCGTCGGGCGGCTCGGCGAACTCGGAGCAAAGGTCTGTGACACCAGACACAACGGCAGAATCATCTGCACCCAGAGCGAAGGGAAACTCAGGGTGAATACGCAGAAGTCAATCGAGTGAGGAGCAATATATAAAATGGACGAGCGGTTTGAACAGCAACTGAAATTCTTAGCCGAGATCGACAAAATGAAGTCGGTTTTCCGGCAGACCGTTTTAATCGATAAATCCCGGCGCGAGGACGACGCCTCGCACTCGTGGCATTTTGCCGTGATGGCAATGATGTTGGCTGAACACTGCGCGGATCGAAGCGTCGATTTCAACCGGGTGGTCAAAATGGCGCTGGTGCACGATTTGATTGAGATATACGCAGGGGACACGTTCGCCTATGACGCCGCCGGCAACACCGATAAACAGCAGCGCGAAGAAGCCGCTGCCGACAAGCTTTTTTCCTTGTTGCCGCAGGATCAGGGGCAGGAGATCCGGGCGTTATGGGAGGAGTTCGACGCCGAGCGGACCCCGGACGCCAAATACGCCTGCGCGATCGACCGGCTGCAGCCGTTTGTCAATAACCTCATGACCGAGGGGCATACCTGGAAACGGCACGGCGTCACCGCCGCGCAGGTCTATAAACGCATGGACCCGATTCGCGCCGCAATGCCCGACATCTGGGATTTTATCGTCAAATCAATCGATGACTGTATCCGAAAGGGCTATATCACCGAATAATTTATGAATTTAATATGTAACGCAGATAGCGATACAACTGTTTCAAATACGATACGCTGCAAATCCGCAGCAGTTGGGAAAACAATCAGCTCACCTCGATCGCAAGAACGGTGATATCGTCTTTTTTATCGCTGCGGTCTTTGGCTTCCTCGGCGAGTCCCTCGCAGAAAGCCTTGAGTGACCGCTCTTTTTTATCGCACAGGCAGGCCGCGGGAAGTTCTTCGTCGGCGATGCCGTCCGAAGCCATTACGAGAATATCGCCTTTTTGAAGGCGTATTTTTTTACGGAAAAGCTGGGGTTCTCCGAAAATTCCGATCGGCAGGGTATCGCCCTCGATTTTCGAAATGCTGCCGTCGCGCATCACATAACTCAGAAACGCGCCCGCCTTGACAAATTCAGCTTCGCCCGTGCCGTCGTCGATGAGCAGCGCATCGAAAGTCGCCAGCGCTTCGTTGTCGGTGCGGGAGGCAAGCGCGCTGTTTGCGCAGCGCAGAGAGATGTCGATTCCCGCGCCCGCGCAATAGAGCTTTTCAAAAACGGAAACCGCCATATTTCCGTCGAGCGCTGCCCTCGGGCCGGTGCCCATCCCGTCGGAGAGGATGAACAGCCCGCGCTCGGGCAATATCCGGCAGATATCGCCGCTGCAGATGCCGTCTGCGCTGCGCTGGGCAAGCGCGAAATCGACTTTTACGGCAGGCGCGCTCTCTGCGGTAACCTCGTAACCGCCTGCTGCGCGCTCGATTCTGACCTTATTAAGCTTTTTGCCGGTATGTTTCTCTATGAGCATTGAGATCTGCTGAAGGTCGGAAGCGGAAGGCGCATTGACGCAGATGATATGCAGCCGCAGGGATTTTCCGTTCGAGAGGGCCGACAAAGAGATTTGATCGAGCTTCAAACGGCGCAGCAAACCCGAGAGCGCGGATTTGAGGTATTCGTCCTCGCCCGTAAAATCGGCGTTTTGCGCCGCCGCGAGCAATAAATCGGACATCATTCCGAACTGTTCGCAGGGATTTCGGCGGGCGCTGAGGTTCTCCCCAACCGCTCCGCCCGCCTCAATCATCTTATGAATCTGCTCTTGCTTTATGCAGAAGGACAGGTCTGCATCTCTAAAGAGATTTTGATCTTCGCTCTGACGAATCGCCGCGCGCAGATTTTTTTCCGTGTTTATATAGGAGAGATTCCAACAATAGTTTTTGCGCCGGCAGGACAGACAGACCTCCCGCGCAATGGTCTCGGGTGTTACGATGGGCGTTTTCAGCGCCGAAAGCCGGTTATCGGCCTCATGCAGATCACAGTAGACCTCGCGCATCGCATCCGAGAGCGCAAACAGCCGTTTTGCCTCGGGGCTCTCCTGAACCGGCGGGCGGCCTTTTTCACGCTTCAGCTTTTCATAGAGCTTGATCGGAACCGAAGAAGACACCAACGCCGAGATGCCGACTTCATAGATGCAGATCAAGGCGTCGTAAGCGTCCGAACAGGCGATTAAGACCAGCGACGAAACTCCGAAAAACAAAAAGGAGCGCCCGTAAGCACTCCTTCGAAATGCGCAGAACGCATAGGCCGCAAGCGCGAGGGCAGGCGACAGCACCATCATATTTTTCGAGGTGCAAGTCAGAATGAATCCGCCGACCGCGCCGATGGCGGCCGCGTATAAGGGATTGGCGTCGCGGATCAACAATAAAAACGCGGCGACGGCAATGATTCTTCCCAGGGCGAGGCCGCCGAAGCCGGCGCTGCCCGGAGCGGCGCAGACCGCAAATAAAATCACAAACGCGGCGAGTCCCGAAGCCCTGTCGGAAAACGCCGCCGTGAAATTCAGAGGGCTCACCAAAAAGCAGACGCCGAGCGTCAGAAGCCCCTCGAAAATCGCGCCGAGCAGGGTGAAAACCGTTTTATCGGGCAGATATTTGAGCAGAACGGAAGCGGCAAGCGCCGCGGCCGCTGCCGTGAAAATACCCCAAAAACGGGATTTTTGACGGAAAAACAGCCTTGCGGCAAGCGCAAGCCCGACGGACATCATAATGACGCCGCCCTGCACATCGGGCAGAATCACGATTCCGGCGATCAACGCGCCGGCTGCGGCCGCGATACCGCCGGTAAACGGCAATGCGCCGCATAAGGCGGCTGCAAACGGGGTATAGCCGTTGCCCACTTTGAAAAACGCCGCGCCGAATCCGAGCGCAGCCCATAAAAGTGCCGTTCTGATGCCCGCTTTTATTTCTATTCTTGCGGAGAAAAACACTTTTACTCTCTGTAAGATTCTCTCCATCTCTTTTCCCTCCACGGACAAGCCGTAGATTTATGATAATCTGCAAATCAGGCAGATTCGGTCGAAGGGTGGGAGTAAATTAATTTTTTTTAGGGGATGATTCGTGCAGCCGGCGGCGCAGATCAGGTAAAACCGTTGTCACCATATTTGCCTTGAAATAAGAGCGGTTTTACGATATAATGGCTGTATATTTTCCCGGAGGAACCGTTTTATGAAAATCAGCTTATTTGACAAATGCACGCTCACGGTCGGTGACGTCGATTTTTCCGCCATCGAGGCGCTCGGCGACGTGACTTTTCACGACATCGTCCCGCCGAAAGATTTGGCCGAAACCATCGGGGACGCCGATATCGTTTTGGTCAACAAGGCAGTTTTGACCGGGGAAATTTTTGCGCAGTGCAAAAACATCAAATACGTCGGCCTTTTTGCGACGGGATATAACAACATCGATCTCGAAGCCGCGAGACGGCATGGGATTACGGTCTGCAACGCGCCGGGATATTCGACCGACTCGGTCACGCAACATGTGTTCGCGCTGCTGCTGCAGATTGCGGGCAGCATCGGGCAATACGACCGGTCGGTGCATAACGGCGACTGGGTCAGGTCGCTGGCGTTTTCTTATTTTCCTTATCCGATCACCGAGATCAAAGACAAGACCCTGGGCATCTTCGGATACGGCAGCATCGGCAAATCGGTCGCCAAAGCGGCCGACGCGTTCGGCATGAAGGTGATCGTCTGCACGCGAACAAAACCCGAGAACTGCCCTTATGAACTCGTGAGCAAAGAAGAACTGTTCGCGCGTTCCGATTATCTGACGATTCACAGCCCGCTGACTCCGCAGACCAAAGAACTGGTCAACAAAGACACGCTCGCGCTGATGAAGCCGACCGCGGTGCTGATCAACACGTCCCGGGGCGGGGTCGTCAATGAGCCGGAGTTGGCCGACGCGCTCAATTCCGGCAAAATCGCCGCGGCAGGCCTTGATGTGCTGACGGTCGAGCCGATGAAGGCCGATAATCCGCTGCTCAGCGCCAAGAACTGCGTGATCACCCCGCATACCGCATGGGCTTCCAAAGAAGCGCGCCAGCGGCTGATCGGTTTGGTGGCAAGCAATATGAAGGCGTTTTTAGACGGAAAGCCGGTCAATGTTGTGAGTTAGCGGAATTCCAAGTGAATAGTTGGCAGTTAAAAATACGCAGTGACACTCCAGCCCGTAGGGGCGATCTGTGATCGCCCGCCGTACTTCTGCAGGGAACGGTATTGGCCGTTGTGCGCACTGCAGGCGCTCCCAATGTGGTAATCCGCAAGTAAAGCGTCGTGTCATAACGGCGCTTTTTTATTGACTTTTCAAGAAACGCAGATATAATCATTTCAAGAGCGATTGAAAGGCGAAAATCTGTCTTAAAACGGCGGAGTGACGGAGGGACTATGATGAAAAAAATAACCGCCGCGTTTATGGCGCTGATATTCTTTTCGGCGGGCTGTTCGGGAAAAGGCGGTTCGGCCAATCCGCCGGTGTCGCCGACCGAACAGGTGGGCATCAGCGTTACGAATTATTACAGTTTTGTCTCTCAAAACGAATACAGCTACTACTACGACAAAGACACGAGAGACGCGTGGATCGAATATATGTCGGTGCACAGCAATACGGACTTCACGATTTACAACGAGCAGATCGGACAGAGCACCGAACTGGCCGCGAACGGAGAGCGGGAGGGCCTTGTGCTGCTCGACAATCCCCTCAAGATCAAAGAACTGGCGCATGAAGGCAAAATATTGCCGCTCGACGGCTATCTCGCCAAAAACACTTCCTGGCTTGCGCTGCCGGAGGAATTTCGAAACACCTTCAAAATTGAAGGCAATATCTACGCGATCCCCTATTCGCCGGACAGTGTGATCGGCAGCGGCCTCAGTTTGAACCGGGAACTCGCGGTCAACACGCAGTGGCTCAAACAGCTCGGGCTTCAGATGCCGAAGACGCTTGCCGAGTTTGAGAACGTCGGCAAACAATTTCTTTTAAACGATATGAACGGGGACGGCGTCGTCGGGAACGATTTTTTGCTGTGCTTTTTCAATCCGGCTTTTAATACCCAGATCATGCAGGCGTTCGGGTTATATTTCGACCAAACGACAAGCACGACGCTCGGCTATGACCCCGAACTCGGCTGCATTGCCGACGCGCTGTTCAAAGGAAACGCCGAACAGGCGCTGACTTATCTGAAACAGCTTTTCGCCGACGGGGTCATCGATCCCGATTCCTCCGCCTACTACAATTTCGATCAAATCAGCGAAGACGCGATGGCCGGCAAATACGGCACCATTTATATGACCAATCCGAAAGCGCTTCTCGAAGCCGGACTGACCTATGCGGCCGCGAATTACGAGCGAATCACCGGAAAGCCCTTTGATCCCATGAACAAAGAAGTTTTGCAGTGGGCTTCCGAAGTGTTCGAGCCGATGCCGCCGCTCAGCACAGAGCATCCGCTCACCTATTCAAATTCGGTTTACGGGTATGTCATGACTTCCGCGACGCCGATGCCGAATCAGGTGATCAACCGGTTTGTGGATTTATGTTACGGGTTGAACGGCGCGAGTTATCTGGAGTGCAATTTCGGAGACGGGGCTTATACGCTCCAAAGCGACGGCACCTGCACCGCGCCTGCCTATGACCCGTTATACGGAATCGCAATCGGCAATACCGAACTCGGCGCATGCCCGAATTTGGGCGGATATTATCAAAATTCACTGGGCGAACGTTTCGCGGTGTCCGCCGGCAAAAGCGGAGCGGAATACGCAGAAGTCCTTACGGGCTTAAAAAAGAAGATCGACGGCTATATCGACCGGTATCAGGCACAGAAACTGATGGTCGAAGTTCCGGCTTACTATGCTCCGGGCGGCCCCGCTTATGAGGAATCGGCGAAACTGCTCCGGCGCAACGTCTACGGACAGCTGTACAGGGCGGTTATTTTCGAAAAAGCGACGATAGCGGAGAGCTTGAAATCCTATCGTGAGGATGCGGTGTTTTACGGCGTCGCGGATGTTTTGAAAGAATCGAACGCCGCGCTCGGTCTGCAGAACGCGCAAATTCTACAGTGAAAAGAGATAAAAACCATAAAAAGCAAATGATGGAAGCGCCGTTTTGGAACGGCGCTTTTATTTTTAAAGAGGGAACTTGACAACCGAAAAATTCGGAGATATGATACAGATAAACGAACCGGGACGAATCAAAGCGGCGGCAGCATCATAAGATTTCGATTCAGCGGGGAGGGAGCGTTATGGCCAAGGGGCCCATCATTCTAAAAATTTCGGGCATCGTGATGTTTCTTCAGTCCATGCTGGGTTTTTTTATTGTCTTTTTTACGGGGCTTTCCCTGATTTCGATGTTGGGAAGGCGAAACGGAATGAAAGAGCAGCTGATGAGCTTTGCCGGAATCCTCAGTTTTTTGATATTCGGATTGGTTCTGCTCACTTCAATCGCGATGATCGTTTGCGCGATGAAGAGTTTTAATACCTATAATCACTATCTGATCCCGGGAGGAAACGAAAAATATCTCCTGCCGAGCCGATATGTGCTGGTGTTGGGGGCAATCAGCTTTTTCGCGGGTTTCGGAGTGATTCTGACGCCCGTCGGCAGCACCGGCATTGCAATTTTGATTGTGATTCTGTCAACCGGGTGGGTGTTTGCGCTGCTCAATCTGATCCTTGTGAAAAAAGACCGGGAGGAGCGGGAAAAAGAAGAACCGAAAAAGGTAAAATTGTTTTAAAACAATAATTAACTTAGGATAAAGTGAAAAATTTAAAGTTTAAAGTGGCATACCCTTCGGAAAAAGCCGATTGGAATGTCATTTTACTAAAAAACAAAGGAATCCGAGAATCCTACCACCGCTGCAGGGGAAAATGAATTGCATTGCAATTCATCAGGGAGTTCGTAAAGCGAACTCCTTCCCCCATTCCCTTTGACAAGGGAGGTAAAGAGATTATTTTGCCACGAAGCCGACTTTTTTATAGACCTTGGATAAAGTTCGGGCAGCGAGGACGGAGGCTTTTTGCGCGCCGTCTTTGTAGATGCTCTCGAGATAGGCCTTGTCGGAGAGCAGCTGCCCGGCCTTTGCGCGGATCGGGCGCAGCAGTTCGACCACCGCTTCGCCGACCGCCGGCTTGAACACGCCGTAGCCTTTGCCCTCGAATTCGGCTTCAATTTCTTTGAAGGTCTTTCCGGTCGATGCGCTGTAAATGCTCATCAGATTGGAGATGCCTTTTTTATTCTTCGGGTCATATTTGACGCAGGTCTCGCTGTCGGTGACCGCTTTTTTGAATTTCGACAAAATGATGTTCGGCTCGTCCATCAAATCGACGGTTCCCGCCGGGTCCTCTTCGGACTTGCTCATCTTGCTCTCCGGGTCGGACAAGCTCATGATGCGCGCGCCGATTTTCGGGATGAACGGCTCCGGAATCGTGAAGACGTCGCCGTAGACGCCGTTGAAACGCCCCGCAACGTCGCGGCAGAGTTCGACGTGCTGCTTCTGGTCATCTCCGACCGGGACGAGATTGGCCTGATACAGCAAAATATCCGACGCCATCAAAACCGGATAATCGTAAAGCCCGGCATTGATGTTGTCTTTATTCTTTTTGGATTTGTCTTTGAATTGGGTCATGCGATTGAGTTCGCCGACCATGGTGAAACAATTCAATACCCAGGCCAGTTCGGCGTGCGCCGGGACGTGGCTCTGGATGAACATGATGTTTTTATTCGGGTCGAGGCCGCAGGCGATATACTGCGCGAGCAGGCTCAGCGACCTTTTGCGCAGCGTCGCCGGGTCCTGACGGACGGTGACGGCGTGCATATCGACGATGCAGTAGACGCAGTCGTATTCGTCCTGAAGAGAGGCCCAGTTCTTGATTGCGCCGAGATAGCTGCCGAGATGCAGTTCGCCGGTCGGCTTGATGCCCGAGAAAATGCGTTTTCTGGCTTCGTTTTCCATGGTGATCGATCGTCCTTATCGTAGGTTAATTCAAAAATTCCCCCGCAGGGATGAATCCCACCGCCACTTCGGTGGTTCCCCTCCCTTTAACAAGAAAGGCAAGTTCAGAGGTCTTGATCTCCAAAATGGGTTACAATGCTTTTATCACATTGCCTAAGATCTCGCAGCCGCGGACAATCTGTTCGTCGGAGGGGGTCGAAAAGTTGAGGCGGATCGTGTGTGCCGGTTTTTGAAGGTCGACCGAGAACGCGGAGCCGGGCACGATGGCGAGTTTCCGGTCGATGCAGGCCCTGACGACGCCCATCATATCCATCGTTTCGGGCAGATAACCAAAGACGAACAAGCCGCCCTCGGGTTTGGTGAACCGCACGGTGCCGGGGACGTTTTCTTCGAGCCCGCGCGCCATCAGGTTATATTTATGCCGGTAAAGGGACTGCATTTTTTTCGTGTGCGCGGGGAGGTCACAGGTGCTGATGAACTCGTGGACGAGAATCTGGGCCAGCAGGTTGGTATGTACATCGGAGGCCTGTTTGGCGACGGTCAGTTTGGCAATCAACTCGGCGTCGGCAAGCAGATAACCGACGCGGATGCCGGGCGCGATCAGTTTGGAGAAGCTGCCGCAGTAGATCACAAGGCCGTCCCGGTCAAGGGATTTGATGGTCGGGATCTCCTCGCCGGCAAACCGCAGGTCGCCGTAGGGGTTGTCCTCCAATATGACGATTCCGTGTTTCTTCGCGAGTTCATAAATTTTTATGCGCTTTTCCCATGAAGTCGAAGTGCCCGAAGGATTTTGAAAATTCGGTATCACATATAAAAGCTTCGCTTCCGGTGTTTTCATCGCCTTTTCCAGCGCTGCGAGATCCAGCCCGTCGTTTTCCATCGGAATTCCCGCGAGTTTGATGCCGTGGGAGCGGAAGGCGTTCAAGGAACCGATAAAGGACGGGTCCTCGCAAAGAATCACGTCTCCCGCATTGCAAAAAATCTGCGCCGAGAGATCAATGCCCTGCTGCGCGCCCGAGACGATGATCAGATCGTCGGAATCGGACTTCAGCCCCTTTGCGGTCAGATCGGCTTTCAGATAGTCGCGCAGCGGCGCATAACCCTCGCTGATGCCGTATTGCAAAAAAGCCGCGGGAGGCCTTTTTGTGATCTCGTTGATGATGCGTCGGATATCCTCGGTCGGAAAGGCCTCCGGAGACGGGTTTCCGGCGGCAAACGGAATGACGTCGGTGCCGGAGGTATGTTTTAAAATCTCACGGATGGCCGACGGCCTGAGGTTTTTAAAGCTCTCGCTGAGACGGTAATTCATAGTCTGATTTCCTTTTGTTTTCTGTCTGTTTTTTATTGACTGACGGCGCCCGGAAGTTCGCCGTTCCAATTATTCAGGAGCCATACATAAAAATGAAACGCGGAGGCCTGCTCGGTCTTGGTTTCCCTTGCTTTATTTAGCCCTTCTGCCGAATAGCTGCGCATTAAAAAGGTCCAGCCCTCGAGGTCGTCGTACAATGCGAGATCTTTCTCGAAAACATCGAGCTGCCCGACTTTAACGCCGACGGTTCCCGCGGGCAGTTTGTCGGAGAACGAGGTCATCGGTTCGTCCAGATTGTGTTCGGCGAGGTATTTTGTCGCCTCGGGGCTGCTGAGAACCGCGAATTTTTTGCCTCCGGCGATATCCAGTTCAAAAGCCGCTTCCGTCGCTCCGGAAGAACCGATGGTGCAGTATTCTGTGACGAGCAGAACCTTGCCGTCACCGTTCATATCCATGGCATAAGGCGTCAGTTCCTTGACAAGCCGGTCGCCGAGTTCGGCGTCTGCGGCGGTGCCGGTCGTGACAATGCAAAGCGTCAGATCCGGAGTTTTGCTGAAAACCGAAAAAACCGCATAGATGATAATTAAAAGAACCGCGATGCCCAGGATCACCAGCCAGCGGAATTCCGACCAGAAATCCGAAAAGCGCTCCCACCGTCCGACCTCCGCTTTTGTGCGGATGGGGGTAAAAACGGGATCGCTCTGTTCTTTTGAAGTGAGTTTTCTTGCCATTTCAATCTACCCCGATGACAAAAGATGTTTCCGAGAGTGCGGACCCGGATGAAGAAGAGGTGAATACGGTTGCGGCGACACCCTTATAAAACACGACGGAGGATTGCAGGGCAGTCAGAGAATCACCGGTCAGCTCGTTATAAGCCCCTGTTTTAAAAATCACCTGATAATCGGCGAACGCGTTGGAGAGTCCGAAATCATCTCCCGCGAAAGCGAAAGTCCCGTTATTGACATAACCGAATATATTTGAATCCGAAATTTTAAAACCGAGCGCGTCCGGTTCGATATCCGGGCGGTTGGTAATGAAATCTCCCAATTTGGAGACATAGCCGTTTTCGGCGAGCCACGCATAGGCGTCGGGATCGGCAAAGATCACATAGCAGGTGTCGTCGGCAAGCAGCTGCGCGGCCAAAGCGGTTTCTTTGGGATTCGAACCGGTATTGCCTTTATCGAAGTAACAGGAATAGACTTTTGCGTACTGCGCCGAATCTTTATTGGCATCCGGCGTATAGGGCACCAGCAGACCTTCAAGCTTTTCGGCGGTTTTTTCAGGCAGAACATAGGACGAAGATAAAAAAAGCACCTTGACGTCGGGAACCGGTTCTTTGGTCAATTGGGCAAATCCCACGATTGCGCCGATAACAGCCAGCGCAAGGATGGCAATCAGTTTCCAGTGGTCAGCAAAAAACTCGCCAAACTTCTGCCCGGGCGTCAAAGGCGTGTATTCGAGGTGTTCAAGCGTCGGGCCGGCCGATTCCTGCGACGTGAGTTTTCTCGACATATGAAAGGTCTCCCTTCCGGCGTCCCCAAGGAACGCTATGTCCGTATTGCGGCAGCTAAGGCCTGCAATTAAAGTTCCGGCTTCATGGTGGGGAACAACAGCACGTCCCGGATCGACGCGCTGTCGGTGAGCAGCATCACCAGCCGGTCGAGCCCGAAGCCGAGCCCGCCCGTCGGCGGCATTCCGTATTCCATTGCGGTCAAAAAATCCTCGTCGACCTGCGCGTTCGCGCCCTGCCTGCGGCGTTCCGCGGCCTGACGCTCAAAACGCGCCCGCTGGTCGATCGGGTCGTTTAATTCCGAGAAGGCGTTGCCCATCTCGCCGCCGTTGATAAAAAATTCGAAACGCTCGGTGAATTCGGGATCGTCCGGTCTGCGCTTCGCAAGCGGAGAAATGGCGACCGGATAATCATAGATAAAAGTGGGCTGGATGAGGTTTGCCTCGACAAATTCATCGAAGAAAGCCGCGAGGATATCGCCCTTGGTGCAGGCGTTTTTATCATAATGGACGTTCTTTGCCTTTGCGGCGGCTTGCGCGTCTTCGTCGGACTTCCAGTCGTAATAATCGACGCCGGAATACTGCCTGACCGCATCCGCCATCGTGACGCGGGGCCACGGGCCGTCCATGCGGATCTGTTTGCCCTGATAAGTGAGTTCGGCGGTGCCGCAGACCTCTTTGGCCAGATAGATATAGAGTTCTTCGACGATATCCATCATGCCGTGAAAGTCGGTGTAGGCCTCGTAGAGCTCGACGGAAGTGAATTCGGGGTTGTGGCGGGTGTCCATCCCCTCGTTGCGGAAGATGCGGCCGACTTCATAGACCTTGTCGATGCCGCCGACGATCAGGCGCTTTAAGTAGAGTTCGGTCTCGATGCGCAGATACATATCGATGTCGAGGGTGTTGTGGTGGGTCTTGAACGGACGGGCCGCGGCGCCGGTTTCGAGCGTGTGCAGCACCGGGGTGTCGACCTCGAGATAGCCCTTCGCGTCGAGGAATTTGCGGATCAGCGAGAGGATCTTGCTGCGCTTATAAAACGTGTCCTTGACCTCGGGATTGACGATGAGATCGACATACCGCTGGCGATAACGCAGATCGGTGTCGGTCAGACCGTGGAATTTTTCGGGGAGCGGGAGCAGGGATTTGGAAAGCAGGGTCACCTGATGGGCGTGAATCGAAATCTCGCCGCGGCGGGTACGGAAAACATAGCCGACAACGCCGAGGATATCCCCGATGTCCCAGTTTTTCATTCCCGCATAGGTCTCTTCGCCCACCTCGTCGATTTTGATATAGAGCTGGATTTTGCCGCTCGTGTCCTGAAGGTCCATGAAGCAGGCCTTACCCATATCGCGCCACGACATCATTCTGCCCGCGACGCTGACGGTTTGGTTTTCATATTTTTCAAAATCCCCGATGATCTCGGCGGCGGTGTTTTTACGGTCAAAGACGGTGATCTCAAACGGATTATTGCCCGCAGCCCGAAGGGCCGTGAGCTTGTCGCGCCGGATTTGTAGAATTTCGGAGAGTTCGGGCTGAAGGGCGTTTTCGTTTCCTGTTTCCATTATTTTTTCATTCCTATGCTGTTTTTTAAACGGGAGGGAACTCTTATTCGAGAATTTTTAAAATTTTAAATTTCAGAGTCCCGGATGGGGTGACGGCTTCAACGGTATCGCCGACTTTACGGCCAAGAATGGCCTCGCCGATCGGGGATTCGTTGGAGATACGGTTGCCGTCCGGATCGGATTCGCTGCTCCCGACCAAAAAGACGTCCATCTCCTCGTTATACTCGGTGTCGAGCAGCAGCACATGGGAGCCGATGCCGACGGCATTGCTGTTGATGTCGCTGCGGCTGACGACCTTGGCTTTGGTGATGATGGTCTCGAGTTCGAGAATTCGCGCCTCGACTTTGGCCTGTTCGTTTTTCGCTTCGTCATACTCGCTGTTTTCGGAGAGATCGCCGTAGCCGCGGGCGATTTTAAGGCGTTCCGCGACTTCTTTTCGGGTGACGGTTCTGAGTTGTGTGAGTTCTTCGTTGAGTTTTGCCAGTCCCTCGTTGGTGAGGACGGTTTGTTTTTCCATGTACGACTACCTCTCTCTTCGGAAAAAATTAGGCGGTTTGTGCGGCGGATCGTCCGCAATGATCTTTCGCATGCGACCAATCATATGCCGTATGGGACGTTTTATGTATCGGACCTGAAAACGTTCTCATATAAACATCAAAAGAATGAACCGTAAGGATCATTCTTTTTAAACATTCACGTTCTTGTGAATGCTGAACGCCCCTGTTTCGGAGGCGTTTTAACCATTATACAAGAAAAAGAGGTTTTGTCAAGGGAAACCGCATATTTATATACAAAATTATGGATGTTAATCACCGTTTGTGATGATATTCGGACAAAGAAAATGCATATCGTGAGGATCTGAATGAAATTGCCGAATTTAAAACAATTTCAACAGTTCGTCAAACGCCTGATAAGCGGCGCCGTCTTTGAAACTGTCATATTGAACGGTGACAAGCCGGTTGCCGTAAATGGCGAATATGCAGCGCTTTGTGTATCCGGGCGCCGTCTCACCGCAATCCACGGCAATCAATTGGTTGCCGACAAGTTTGCCCGTTTTGATGATCTTAAATGACAACGTACGGGGAATTCCGGCGGCGCGCTGTTCCGTATTGCATTTCTCGATCATGGCGCGTGCTTCCTGTTCAAGCGCCAAACCGGAAATTTCGGTATACGAGATGAAGAAGCGGTCGGCCTTATCGGCATCCAAATCGGATACGACATCAAAACACAGCGTGTCCTTACCACCGTATTTGACATTTGACCAGGCGTTTTCCGAAGCAGAGCCCTGAACGCCAACCGGGACCGGACAGGCCTCGGCAATATAATCCCGAAGCCGCTGAACACCGGTCCAAACAACGTCCGTATCCGAAGAGGTCTTCAGCTTTCGGCCGGTTGAGCGGACAAACGGTGTCCCGCCGTCTGTCGGGATTTCAACCTCGTCGAAAAACACCAGTGACTTCAGGGAGGAATTATCTACTAAATCTTTGAAAAGAAAGACCGAAAGAGAATCATCCGCGTCGGCAAAGAAGGAAGGGCAATATTCTTTTTCGGCTTGTGACAGCCGGTTTAATCCGACTTCGCTGCCGTCATTAAAAACCAGTTTCGCATGATCGTAAAAGAAGGCCGCTTGGTTCCCGCCGTTCACATACAGCCCAAGCGGGGTCAGCACCGCATCGTCAGGATAATCGGACGTCGTCTGAGCGGATTTTCCCTCGGTTTGAAAGTAATCCCGCAGGCAGCCGCCGATGCCGATTTCAATCCCGGAATTGCGCGCCGTCGCTTTTGACAGCGGAATTTCAAGTCCGTCAAAGGTCAATGAAAGCTGCTGCGGCGCGTCGCCGATGATGTCCAGCGAATAGAATTCGCGGTTTTCTTCACCTTTCGCGGCAATGGGGCGGATTGCGAAAACCGCGCTGTTTTCCGCATCATCAATCAGGCCTTTCCGACGGAGGCCGATATTTAATTCAACGGAATCACCGGAAGGGGAGAGTATCTCAAGCGTATAGGAACGGGAATCGATGTTTTGGGCGAGCGGTGTTTTTTCATCGGCGATGGCAGCGGGTTCGGTGTTCGCAAGCGTCTCTAAAGCGGGTTCTTCCGCATCGGCCGGCTCAAACACCGCCCGACATGCGTCAGGGTCGAACGTATTGGCGTTTAAAAGAGATTTTCCGGCATCGGTCAGGCTTTGGACCGAGAAGATATAAGCGGTTGTGTAATCGTCGGAAACCGATTCGTGCAGGGTCAGCAGAACATCCTCGTTTTGCGCGCTGGTTCCGATCGTGGTTCTGCGGGGCTGCCGGGCTCCGGTTCCGTTGTTGGATTTGTAATAAGAAACGCCGCCGATCGCGGCAGCCGACAAAACGAGCAGGGAATCCACGGCAAGAGCGATAACGGTCTTCACCGGGTATTTTCGGAAGTGATGAGTCCGGGAGCCGGTATCCTTCCGGGTCGCTTCGCTTTCGGACGCAGTCCTTTTTTTGATCGTTTCGGAACCCATGGATGAACCACCTCCCTTTATCGCACTGTCGGATCTTTTCCTGTCTGCATTTTACAATAATACGGTACAAAATACAAGTTATGCCAAACTGAGCGCATCGTCATTTTTCATGATATTGCGACAAATGATTTTAGGGAACTTTTATGCAAAAGAAAAACCGATTTAAAAAATAATAGAAAATATCATAAATATACTTGACACATGATATTATATATGTTAAAATAATAGTATAACTGTTGCGCCGCCTCTGTGAAGCCGATGATGCGAGGCAGTGCGGCAGGGAAGGGCGCTTCGGCTCACACAAGCGCCCCGCATCAAAAACGAAGATCCGATTTTCGAATCGGGAGGGTGACCGTCAGGTCAGAAAGGAAACGCGTATGCCGATCAACAGTTTTGTTTTCTACCGCAGCTTTTACGAAGCGATCGAGACGCTCAAAAAGGAGGAAGATCAGCTGAAACTCATGATAGCGATCATCCATCGGGGACTGGGTATGGAGGACGTTCCGTTATCCGGTGTGGCTCTCGGGATGTTCGCTTTGATCGCCCCTCAGCTTGAGGCAAATCACAAGAGGTATGAAAACGGAAAAAAAGGGGCGCCGTACGGAAAGCTCGGAGGCAGGCCGAAAAATGAAAATTGAGCCGGAAAGGGCCCTTTCGGAGGCGCCCGGAGGCCGATTTCACGCTGACGGCAGCAAAAAGGGGTAAAAGAGCGGAAATCGATTGCGGTCCGGGCTTCATACTATCAACGTTCATATCCTTTTTTGGACCCATGACCAACCTCTGATGCCAAACCCCGGGGGTTATGTGAGGATAACCCCAAGGGGTTTCGGCGTCAAATCCGGAAGGAGAACCTCTGTAAACCCCTAATGTAAATGATAATGTCAATGTTAATGTATATGTAAATGCAGATCTAAATGGAAAAGAAAATGAAAATGAAAACGATAAACAAAAAACAAAAAACAAAAAAGAAAAAGAAACAGATGCACCGGCGCTGACGCGCCGGTCGCGCGCGCGAGCATAAACGGGTTTTCGGGGTTGTATCACTTTCGAAAAACGTCCCGAAAAGGAGTTTTTTACAAGAAAAAGAGCCGCAGAAGCGGCCCGTTGAAAAGTTTGAAATACGTTTTATCAAGTGATCAGATCCAAAAGCGCGTTAAAGGCGTAGTCGTTTGGCAGATCCGGATCGGCGCGATATTCAATGCACCATAATTTTTCTTCATACAGAGCGTAGATACAGCGTTTATAATCACTGAACGAAGGTTCACTGTATTCAACAGCAATGAATTTTACAAACGACTATTTTTGATTTATGAATTGATTTTCAATCGAATTTGATCAGGTTTAAAAGAGCGTCGAACGCATAATCGGTCGGCTGGCCGGTATAGCCGTCGTATTCGATAGTCAGTAATTTGCCTTCATAAAACGCAAAAATGCAGCGCTTGTAAAGACCCGGCGAAGTTTCACCGCATTCTACGACCAGAACATCAGTGCCATTGTAAACGCCTGTGCCCGCTACGTTGAAGGACAAGTCATAATTAATCCCGCGTTTTATGCTTTCGACCTTAGCCCGGGCTTCCTCTTCAAGTGTACCTCCTGATAGTCTGGAGAAACTGATTATGAATTTACAGTTATTATCATTTACACTGCCGTTATCGATAATTTCATAGCTACATGAAAAATCAGAAGCACGAAAACCGGTTTTTCGAACATATTGAGATTCGGGGCAATTTTCGATGATATAATCCCGAATTTGAGCGGTAATTTTCCAATACAGGAGTTGAGGGTCGTTTGGGTCTAAAATTCTGCCGGAAGAACGGACAAACGGCGCGCTGCCGTCGAATGGGAATTCAATTTCATCGCTGAATACAAGGGATTTAACGGTGGAAATATCCATGATTTCGTTGAACAGATAGACTGCGCCTTGATAATGAGTCGGTAAATAACGGGGCTTCCAGCTTGCGATACCGGATTTATCGTTTGAAATTTCGCTCAGATATTGTTCGCTGCCGTCATTGAAGGTCAATGACGCATACCTATATGCAAGCGATCTGGCATGATTATCGTTTACATACAATCCCAACGGTGTTAAAACTGCACTGGTGGGATAATCATACATTATCATAACCAGACCACCTTCAGTCAGCATATAATCTTGAATATAACCATCAATAATGACTTCGGTGCCCGGAATATATGTTGTCGCTTGGGGCAGCGATAATTCCAAGCCGTTAAAAGTCAAGGTAAGCTGCTGTACCTCCGGAGTGATGATATATAATGCGAAATATTCACGGCTTTCTTCACGCAGGGATTCAATCGGAATAATCACATAGGAGGCGTTGTTTTCGGCGTTATACATGACGTTATTACGGCGCAGGCCGATGTCGAAATACACGTATTCCCCGTCAGAATCTGTTTGCTGATGCAATTCGTACAACTGACAATCGGCGTTTTCTTTCGGAGGGTTTTTTTCAACGGAAGTAGTCGGATAATTGTCGGTCAAAACTGTTTTAACAAGAGTTTCTCCTTTGTTTGTCTGCCGGAAGACGGTTTCATCGGCGTTCGGGTCAAGGGTATTGGAGGCAACAAGTGCCTTTCCTGCGTCAGTAAGGCCTTTGATTGAGAAGATATAGGCGGTGGCGTAATCGTCCGCGACCGATTCGTGCAGGGTCAATTGAACATCTCCGTTTTGCACGCTGGTGCCGATGGTGACGCCGTAAGGCGTCAGGGTTTCCGCCTTTTCGCCGTATATTCCTTTGAACAGCGAAAATCCTACGGCAGCTGCCGCCGTTATGAAGATCAATGAGGCCAAAACAATGCTTAAAAACGCGGCGGAGGAGAGTTTTCCGCCAATGCGTTTGTTATGCTTGGCAGGAAACGCCTTTACTTTATTTTTGATGCGGTATTTCGCATCCTGCGAGAGGGTCACTTGTTCGAGCGCGCCCTCGATTTTTTGATCAATGGGATTCATAAGATTCATCCTTTCCGTAAAGCCAAAAGTCACAAGCTGTCAGTCGGGCGGAGCGTCCGGGGTTCGGAAGACCGGGATTTCACGGATTTCGGTTTCGCGGGAGCTTCGCCAAGCGCCTGTCGAAGCATTTCGCGGCCCCGGCTGAGCCGGACATACAATGCCGACGGGCTGATCCCGAGGATTTTGGCGGTCTCTTCACCGCTGTAGCCCATGAGGCAATGAAGCGATAATGCTTCCCGGTATTTGACCGGCAGCTCCAACAAAATCGAAAGGGTCTCGCGGTCTTCACCGGGCGCTTCGGCGAACTCCGGCGTTTCGCTGCCGATCCGCTTTTTGCGCCACCAATGGGACAGGGCGTCCCTGCAGAGGTTTTTGGCCGTGACGATCAGCCAGGCCTTGAGATGCTCGTCGCACTCAAACGTCTTTCGGCTCTCCATCAGCCGCACAAAGGTGTCCGCGGCCGCATCCTCCGCATCGGCTTGATTTTTGAGATAGACAAAACAGACCCGGTAAACGAGTTCCGAGTGGCGCAAAAACGCCTGTTCGGTCAGCGTGGTCCCGATCGGCATCAACTCACCTCCGACCCTAATACGGTTGAGCGGGGTAAAATCTTACAAATTATTTTACAAAAGATCGGTTTGTTTCCATTTTACAGCAATCCGGAGGGAATAGCAAATCGAAAGGTTTGCTTTTGAAGACACAATCCGATATAATAATCAAAGAATCAACGGTAAAAAGCGGAATGACAGGAGGCAAAAAGATGGCCGAAAAAAGAAAAAGCGTGAATTTGCGCTGCGGGCTGCTCGATTTTCAGGTGGGCGAATGCCACGATTCCATCCCGCTCGACCCGGAGGAATATGTCCGCGCATCGGCGGAGGCGGGAATACAGACCCTCGTTTTTATCGGGAAAGACGCCTGCGGCTGCGCGTTTTATGATTCGGATCTCGTGAAAAGGAATACCGCCGTTCAAAGCGATTACCTTGCACAGGCCATAGCGGCGGGGAAAAAATACGGCGTGGAGATCTATACTTATTTCAACGTTTTGCTGGATGATAAACTCGGCGAACGTTTTCCGGAATACAGAATGATCGACGGCGCCGGAAAACCCGTGATCGCCTATGATTATTATAAAATTTTATGCCCGAACAGCCCGTATTTCGGGATCGCGAAGGAGCGGATTGCCGACCTGCTGCGGCGATATGAGGTGCAGGGCATCTTTTTGGACATCACTTATTTTTCTCCCGACACCTGCCACTGCCGCTATTGCAAAGAGCGTTTCGAAAAACGATACGGATATACGCTCCCGGATCAATTCGAACGGGGGACCAAGGAACTCCGGGAGTTTCACGAATTTCTGACAGAGTCGAGAACAAGGCTGCTGGAGGGACTTGCGCAGACCATCCGGCAGACGCGGGACGTGCGTATTTTATGGAACGGCTCGGGGAATCTCCGCCTGGAAAACGGGGCGGACGGCAAAGCCGACATTTTGTCAACGGAATTTCACGCGCCGGATTTTACGGACGGGCTGATTCGGGTGAAATGGGCGCAGTCCCGGGGGATGCCGGTGATCATGAGCATCCCTTATGAGCTCGGCAGCTGGGGCGACTGGAGCATTCTGCCCAAAGAGAACCTGGAGACCGTCGTTTCGATGATTACCGCAAACGGCGGAGGGTGTGCGGTCAACCATGTGCCCTATCCCTCGGGGGAATTCGCCTCGAGCGTGAATCAGTGCGTAAAGCAATCCATCAAGAGCGCGTACGATAAAGTAAAAGCGCTGGAACCGTGGCTCGTGAATACCGAAAGCGTGCCCGACGTCGCCGTGATCAACTCGCCGGCAAGCCGCAGACTGTCGCAATGGGGCAAAGTGTTTTCAAATGACAGCTATCCGAATTCTCTCACGGGCGCGGTGAAAATGCTGCTTGAGAGCGGCCGTCATTTCGACGTGCTTTCGGAAAAAACTTTTTGCGCAAACGCGGGGAGATATCATACCGCGATTTTGCCCGGGGCGGCGTGTCTGGATGAAGAGACGGCAGAGGCGGTCCGGCATTTTGTAAACGGCGGGGGCGTTTTGATTGCCTCCGGGCCGGTCGGGCTTTACCGCAATGACGGAAGCCGGGCGGATAATTTTTTATTGGCTGACGTTCTGGGGGTGGATTTAAAAGGGGAATCGGAATTCTCGGTTGATTATATCAGTGATATCAAGGATATCACCGAAAAAATTGCCCGCGATATTCCCGACAACCCGATTTTGGTACATCAGGCGAATCTCAAAGCGGTACGGGTTTCGCTTCATGAAAATGCCGAAAGCGGCGCCTCTTTGACAGAACCGCTTTTTGAAGCGACCGCCGAACGGCACGTTTATCATCAGCATGCCCATCCGGCCCGAAAGTCCGGATTTTCCGCCGTTGTGATCAACAAATTCGGAAAGGGGACCTGCGTTTACTTTGCGCCGGAAATTTTCTCGTCTTTTCAGGCGACCGGTTCGCCCTGGCTGCTGAAAATGGTGCAAAACCTGCTCGATTCTGATTGTCAAAGCACGGTCCGCGTTGAAGCGCCGGTCTGCCCGCATGTCAGTTTGAGACAACAGGGCGGGAATTGGGTGATGCATTTGACGAATGTCAGCGGATCGCGGTTCGATCTTTCAAAGTCGTTTTTAGCCCAAACGATTCCGATGCAAAATATCAAAGCACACCTTTTAAAAAAGGCGTCGAAGGTCTATTCCGTGCCGGAAAAAATCCCCCTGCCGTTTACGACGGAGGGGGATGAGACGACGGTGATGATTCCTGAGCTCAAGAGCAGTATAACGATTGTGATCGAGTAGCGGTTATTTGTAAACGGCAATCAGGTTTTCGGCGGGGACATCCTCCTGAATGCAGTGCGCGGGGGAGAGGATATAGCCGCCGTCTTTGAAAAGCTCGCGCAGTTCGGCGCATTTTTCGCGCACCTGCTCCGGCGTGCCGTTCGGCAGCAGTTCCTGTGTATCGACGCCGCCCCAAAAACAGATGGATTTGCCGTATTCGGCTTTGAGCCGTTCGGGTTCCATCAGCCAGGCGTTCGGCTGGATGGGGTTCAAAATTTCAACGCCGCATTCGATCAGCGTCGGAATCAGTTGAAACACCGAGCCGCAGGTGTGGTGTTGGAATTTGGCCTTGGTGAAGGTTTTGGTATAGCGGATGCGCTCGCTAAAGAACGGCATAATGGTTTCGCGGAACATATCGACCGACATGAACATGCCGCGCTGGGTGCCGAAGTCGTCGCCGCTCGTCGTGGCGTCGATGTAGCCGCCGAGGGCCGAATAATACCGCTCGATCAGGCGTTTTTGATACTGCCAGATGCGGTCGAAAAACCATTCGACGGTCTCGGGTTCTGCGGCGAGGCGGTATAAAAAGTCATCGAAGCCGAACATCCAGCAGCCCGTCTCGAACACGCCGTAACACGGGTGCTGGGCGATCACGGCATAATCGGTGTTTTCAAATAAATCTTTGGCGTGGGCGGCGTAACCGTCAAAAACGCTCCGGTCGATATCATCTGCGGACGGATAATAATACTCCTTAACCCGTTCGAGCGGAAGGTCGTGCAGCGGATTTTCGACGATCTCGAAATGTCCGCCGACGCTGGCGTATCGGATACCCCATTCGTCGACATAGCCGTCGGGCGTCTTTTTGCTGTGCGGGCTTTTCGGAGCCGGAAAACCGCCGGTCAGCCGGGTATCGGTGCCGAGCGCCTCCAAAATCCGGTCGTCGTAAAGGCCCGTTCCGGAATATTTTCCGTTGATATTGAAAAGCTTACGAAGTTGATCGGTGGTCGTTTCGGTCATCACCAGGGTCTGGGGGCAGCCCGCGAGGTCCTGCGGCACCCGATTGGGCGTGCGGTGATTGACGGCGGCGTTAAAGCGCTCTCTGCGGGTCATATCAATAAAATCCTTTCCGAGGTCAAACTTGTGATCATCATTATAACACGGGAAAAAGAAAATAGGAATTTAAAAATGTAAAATTCAAATTGTAAACGGTTGTTTCGTATGTTATAATTCGGCCAGATAACAGATGTGGAGGTTTGAATATGACCGGAAGAGAGCTTGTGTCCGCGGCATTGTCTCATATTGAAACGGAAAAAGTGCCGTGTTTTTGTGACTTTACGCAAAAAGAACATGATAAAATGGTCGTCTTTATGGGTGAGGAGAAATTGAAAGCGCTGCTGCCCGACACCATTTTCGGCGATCAATACGCCGGGGAGCCGCGTTTGATGGAGGGCAGACCCGAACATTATCAGGATGATTTCGGCGTGATCTGGGACAGAAGCGGCGTCGATAAAGATATCGGCGTCGTGGCAAACCATGTGATTCCCGAGCCGGATATGAAATACTGGCATGAACCGGAAGCTGCCGCCGCAAAGATGCACGCCGCGGCAAAAAGGGCCTCGGAACAGGCGGGAGACCGGTTTTCCTTTGTCGGGATCGGCTTTTCGACCTTTGAGCGCTATTGGACGCTGTGCGGCATGGAGAACGGCCTTGCCTATATGCTGACCGACCCGGATTTTGCCGAAGCGCTGTTCGGGGCGATCTGTGATTTTAACCTGAAAATGATTGATATTGTGCTTCAATACCCGGTCGACGCGGTCTATTTCGGAGACGACTGGGGTCAGCAAAAAGGGTTGATCATGGGGCCGGCGCTGTGGCGCAAGTTTATCAAGCCGTGTCTGGCGAAAATGTACGGGCGGGTTCGGCAGGCCGGGCGGTTTGTCATCCAGCACTCCTGCGGCGATATCGAGCAAGTATACGGCGACTTGATCGAGATCGGGCTGCACTGTCACCAGACCTTCCAGCCCGAGATTTATGACATCGGTGCGGTCAAGAAAAAATACGGCGATAAACTGGCGTTTTGGGGCGCGATTTCGACCCAGCGTCTGCTGCCGTACGCAACCCCCGAGGAAGTGACCGCGGAGGTAAAAAGAATCATTCGGGTGATGAAGCCGGGCGGCGGTTATATTGCGTCACCGACTCACGCGGTGCCGGGCGACGTGCCCTGCGAAAACATTGTGGCGATGCTGAAAGCGTTTCAAGAGCAATAGAACCGGGATTATCCTGAGATAAAAATTGATGAATCTCTCCCCTTTAACACCATGCCGGATTGGTATGGCGGGAGGCGAAAGTTGAAAGGTAAACATGAAATACAGCGGTGAATATACACAGTTGGTCTCTTTTCCGCTCGGCGGAATCGGCAGCGGAAGCGTCGGGCTTGCCGGCAACGGGCGCCTGATCGACTGGGAAATATTTAATAAACCCTCCAAGGGCTCGTTCAACGGCTGTTCGCATTTTGCGGTGAGAGCACTCAAAGACGGAAAGATTCTCGACGCGCGGGTTTTGAACGGCGATTTGTACGGTCATTACATCGGGCGCACCGACGAGCCGTTTTGGGGAACCGGTCCCGAAAACCAGAGCATGGCGGGGTTTCCGCATTTCAAGTCCTGCGAGTTTGAGGGCAATTTCCCGTTCGCCGAACTCGCGTTTTCCGATCCGCATTTTCCCGCGCAGGTCAATCTGACCGCGTTTAACCCGTTTATTCCGTTAAACGACGCCGACAGCTCGATTCCCGCGGCGTTTTTCGAGATTGAAATTTATAATACGACCGATTCGGAAGTCGAATACGGCGTTTGTTTCAGCGTGGCAAATCCCGCCGAGAACAGCGTGAACAAAGCGCTTGAAAACGGAAAAGGCGTGCTGCTTACGGGCGGGGGCGAACTGTGTTTCGCGGCCGACTGCGAAAACGCTTCAGTTCAGCTTTACCGCTACCGGGGCGGCTGGAACGACGCGCTTGAGACGTTTTGGCGCGAGATGACCGAAAAACCGGTTTTGCCGCCGCGCAATTACGACACGGCGGGGAAATTCGACACCGCCGCAGTCGAGGCGCGTGTTTTTGTCAAACCGGGCGGGCGCAAAACCGTGCGGTTTGTGATGGGCTGGTACTACCCCGAAACCGGCCGAACCACGAAACCGCTCTCGCTCGGCAGAGGCGACGTTCCGTGGGACACAAAATGGAATAATTATTACGCGAAATTGTTTTCAAGCGCCGCCGACTGCGCTTCTTACTGCCTGAAAAATTGGGATCGGCTGCGCGATGAAAGCAAAAAGTTTCAAGAGGCGCTCTCCGATTCGACTCTGCCGGCGGAAATACTCGAGGCGATTTCCGCGACGCTGTCGGTGTTAAAATCGCCGACGGTGATGCGGCTCGAAAACGGAGAATTTTACGGCTGGGAAGGCGTGTTTTCCGATGTCGGAAGCTGCGAGGGCAGCTGCACGCATGTCTGGAACTACGCCTACGCGCTGCCGTTTTTGTTTCCGAAACTCGAGCGGTCGGTGCGCGATCTGGATTATGCCTATAACCAGTTGCCCACGGGAGAAATGCAGTTCCGGCTGATGCTGCCGCTCGGCAATATCCATATGTTCCGCGCCTGCGCCGACGGGCAGTTCGGCGGTGTGCTCAAAGTCTGGCGCGACTGGAAACACTGCGGTGACGACAACTGGCTCAGAGGGCTTTGGCCAAAGGTCCAAAAATCGCTCGAATATGCTTGGAATCCCGAAAACCGCGACCGATGGGACTTGGATAAGGACGGGATGTTGGAGGGCCGGCAGCACCACACGCTCGATATGGAGCTGTTCGGGCCGTCGTCGTGGCTGCAGGGTTTTTATCTGGCGGCTTTAAAGGCCGGAGCCGAGATGGCACAATATCTGGGCGAGCCGGAAAAAGCGAAAGAGTATCTTGCGGTATACGAGAGTGGAAAGAAAAAGACCGAAGAGCTGTTCAACGGCAAGTATTATCAGCAAAAGATCGACTTGCACGACGAGCATATTCTCGATCCGTACCCGGATGCCCGCGCGCAGTATTGGAACGACGAAGCAGGGGAGATCAAATACCAAATCGGCGACGGCTGCGAGATCGACCAGCTGCTCGGGCAATGGCACGCCGACATCTGCGGACTCGGGGAATTATTCGACCCCGGCCATGTGCAGATTGCGCTTGAAAACCTCTATCAAAACAACTTCAAATTCTCGGTGCGGGAGTTTTACAACCCGTTCCGCCTGTATTCGCTGAACGACGAGGGCGGCACCGTCATCTGCACCTTCCCCGAGGGCGCCGAAAAACCCGCGATTCCGATTCCCTACTGTCAGGAGACCATGCACGGCTTTGAATATGCCGCCGCCGGGCTGCTGTATAAACACGGTTTGAAAAAGCAAGCACTGGAAATGGTTCGGGCGGTGCGCGAAAAATATGACGGCAAAAAGCGCAACCCCTACAACGAGATCGAGTGCGGCAACAACTACGCCCGCTCGATGGCGACCTATGCGTTTATCCCGCTGATCTCGGGCTTTTCGTTCGATATGACACAGGGCATGATCGGGTTTGACCCGATTGATGAGTTACCGGAATTTCGCTGCATCTGGAGCGTGGATTCGGCGTGGGGCACGGTGAAAATCACCGCGAAAGCGCTGGAACTCACGATTTTGGGCGGGGAACTGCGTTTGAAAAAGCTGCGCACCAAACTCGCCGGAGGCAAAGTAACCATTGACGGAAAAGCGTTGAAAGCTGTTTATAAGGACGGGGAATATGCGTTCGGGGAGACAGCGGTTATAAAAGAAAAGCTGACCGTCGTGAGATAAAATTGGGTGTAGGGCGATATCGGGCACGACCCGACTCAATCGCCCGAAGATGACACATGATTTATGGGTGATTCGTAATTGACCGAAAGCCGGCACATAATATTCGGGCGATTGCGAATCGCCCCTACGTCGTACCCCGCGCGGCGAGTACAATCCGCAGGCATAAATCCACGCGGCGCGTCAGGGATGCCGCGCCCTACAATTTTTTATTATAAAGTATAAAAAACCTCTTGCAAACGCGGAAAGAATATGTTATACTTGACAAGTCATCGAGTGGGTCTTCCCGCTCTTTCGTTTTTGTTAAGGGGATTTTTTGAAAGGAGACGAGCGGGATTTGGGGAAAAATATCGCGGAGACGGTGCGTCTTCTGATGGAACCGGTCGCAAAACAGTGCGAAGTCGCGATTTGGGACGTCGAATATCTCAAAGAGGGCGGAAATTTCGTTTTGCGCGTGACCATCGACCGGCCCGAAGGCATCGACAGCGAAATATGCTATCGATTTACCGAGTTGGCAAATCCCGTGATCGACGAAGCCGATCCCGTCAGCGGAAGCTATTGCTTTGAAGTAAGCTCGCCGGGTCTCGACCGGAAACTGCGTCTGCCTGAGCATTTTGCCGCCTCCGTCGGCCGTGAGGTCGAATTGCGCACGATCCGGCCGATCGACGGTAAGCGTGATTTTATCGGTATTTTATCCGGCTTTTCGGATGACGTGATCACGCTTGAGACAATCGGGGGGCAAAAGTTATTCCCGTTGAAGGAAACGGCATATACTAAATGGACATTTGAAATATGAAATCGGATTTTTCGAAAGGAACTGATGAACCGACATGAACAAGAAGACAGTCGCAAAGAGCATGACACCCGACACCTTGGAAATATTTGAAGCGGTTAAATTGCTCGAAAAGGAAAAGGGCATCACCTCCGGCGTGCTGCTGGAGCGCATCAAGAATGCCATCGCCATCGCGGTGCGCCGCGACATGGGGTGCGAAGACAACACCATCACCGACATCGATATGAAAAAGGGGAAATTCAACGTCTATATCCGCAAGTCGATCGTCGAACAGGTGGAAGATAAAAACACGCAGATCACAGAAGAAGAGGCCAAAAATATCGAGGGCTACGACCCGGCGAACGGCTATGTCGATGTGTCGCTGAACACCAAGGACTTCGGACGCATCGCCGCGCAGGCCGCAAAGCATGTGATCCGGCAGGGAATCCGCGAAGTCGAGCGCGAGCAGATGCTCGAAAAATTCCAGAATTACCGTTATGAGCTCGTGACCGCCCGCGTCGTGCGCATCGACCCGATGACGTCAAACGCCACCGTCGAAATCGACGGCAACGAGCTGCTTTTGCCGCGTACCGAGCAGCTGCCCGAAGAGACTCTGCGTCCGGGTCAGTTGATCAAGGTCTATGTCGTAGACGTAAAAGAAAGCGAAAAAGGCCCGCGCGCTTTGATTTCCCGCACCCATCAGAACATGGTGCGCCGTCTGTTTGAAAAAGAGGTCTTTGAGATCGCCGACGGCATCGTCGAGATCAAAGCCATCGCCCGCGAGGCCGGAAGCCGTACCAAGATCTCGGTTTACAGCCGTGACCCCAATATCGATCCGGTCGGCGCCTGTATCGGCCACAAAGGCGCCCGCGTCGCTCAGATCATCGACGAACTCGGCGGTGAGAAGATCGACATCGTCAAATATTCGCCGCTGCCGTCTTCGATGATCGCCGCGGCGCTTGCCCCCGCTTCGGTCATCGACGTCGAGATCATCGACGAGGAGAACAAGCTGAGCCGCGCCATCGTGCCGGATCACCAGCTCTCGCTCGCCATCGGCAACCGCGGCCAAAACGCCCGTCTTGCGGCAAAACTGACCGGTTGGAAGATTGACATCCACTCCGATAAGGAAGGCGCGAACGAACCCGGCTATATGGCATTCGACTTCGACAACGACTTCTTCGCCTCTTCGGGAGCGGATGAATCGAAATAAGAACGGCAGATTATGGCAGAGAAGAAAATCCCGCAGCGCATGTGCACCGGCTGCGGCGAGATGAAAGATAAAAACGCGCTTTTGCGTGTGGTGCTGACCCCCGTGGGAGAAATCCTGCTCGACAAAAAGGGTAAGGTCTCCGGGCGGGGTGCGTATGTCTGCAAAAGCGCCGAGTGCCTGAAAAAGGCGATCAAGACCAAACGGCTTGAAAGAAACCTCAAGACCTCGATTTCTCAGGAAGTTTACGACCGGCTGGCAGAGGAGATCAATGGCTGATAAAAACCAAGACAAATTAATGACCACGATGGGACTTGCAAAAAAAGCGGGACGGCTGGTGTACGGCTACGAAACCGTCAAGGACGCAATCCAAAAGCATAAAGCGGTTTTAGTGCTGACTGCTGCGGATCTATCGGCAAAAACGCTTTCAAACGTCGAATTTTTGTGTCGGGAAAGCGTCAGGCACGTGATGACCGGGCGGACGATGGAACAATTTTCGTCAGCAGTCGGGAAACCGACGGGAGTCGCCGCGGTAACAGACGAGGGATTTGCAAAACTGATATCGGGTTATCTGACGGATACCCACAAATAGGAGGAGTTCAATGATCACACGAAAATACAAAATCCACGAGGCGGCTAAGGATTTTGCGATAAGCGGCAGGGAGCTGACCAGCAAGGATCTCCTGTCGATCATCGACCCGGACGGAAACGACGGAAAGAAATACTCCACGGTGCTGACCGAAGAGGAGCTGAGTTTGATTTTCGACCGGCTCACTTTGGACAACAGCGTCAAGAATTTTATGGAGTTTTTCGCCGAGGCGATGGCGGCGGCTGCGGTAAAGCAGGAAGAGCAGGCCAAAAAGCAAGCCGCCCAGGCCGCACTTGATGCGCAGAAGGCAGCCGAAGCGGCCGCAAAACCCGCACAGCCGGCTGCGCAGCATACGCCCGTTCAGGCAGCCGCTCAACCGGTAAAAAAGGCCGAGCCGGTAAGACAAGTTCAGCCGAAGCAGCCGGAACAGCCAAAACAAAAAGTCGTCGGTTATCAGCGGCCTGCCGATTTTAAACCGAACATGAATCCCACCGAGCCCAAAAAGCCCAGGGAACGCGTAGTCCTGCCGCCTCAGGAGCGCGTGATCCGAATGGTGGATACCCGTTCGGGCGCGGAGATCGACGCCGATAAATACAGCGGCCGCTATGAACAGAGCGGACCCGCCAACATTAATTCGCGCAAATATGAACCTCACAAGCAAAAGATCAACCAAAAATCCCGCCAACAGGGGAAGCCGGTCTTTTCGAAGAAAGAGACCGAAGCAGAAAAGCTGCGTCGTTTGCAGCTTGAAAAAGCCCGCAAACAACAGCTCAAGATCATGCTGCCGGACGAAATTTCGGTCGGCGAGCTTGCCACACGCCTGAAAAAGAACGTAGCCGAAGTGGTCAAGAAACTGGTTGCACTCGGGACTTTTGCCTCGGCTTCCGATATCATCGACTATGACACCGCCGAAATTATCGCGTTGGAATTCAACGCCAAGGTTGAGCGCGAGGTCGTGGTGACAATCGAAGAACGCATCATGGATACCAGCGCAGACAGCGAAGCCGATCTCGAACTGCGCAGCCCGGTCGTGGTGGTCATGGGCCACGTCGACCACGGCAAGACCTCTCTGCTCGACGCCATTCGCAAGACCAAGGTCGCCGAGGGCGAGGCCGGCGGCATCACCCAGCATATCGGCGCTTACCGCGTCAAAATCAACGGCAGGGAGATCACCTTCCTGGATACTCCGGGCCACGAGGCGTTTACTTCAATGCGCGCCCGCGGCGCGAAGATCACCGATATCGCGGTGCTTGTCGTCGCGGCCGATGACGGCATCATGCCCCAGACCGTAGAAGCCATCAACCACGCAAAAGCCGCCGGCGTCTCGATCATTGTCGCAATCAACAAGATGGATAAGCCCGGCGCAAACCCCGAACGCATCAAGCAGCAGCTGACCGAACACGAACTCGTGATCGAGGAATGGGGCGGCGAAACGCCCTGTGTATTGGTCTCTGCCGTTACGCATAAAGGCATAGATGAATTGCTGGAGACCATAATACTTCTGGCCGATGTCAAAGACCTCAGGGCCAATCCGAATCGTCCCGCAAAGGGCGCGGTCATCGAAGCGCGTCTGGATAAGGGCATGGGCCCGATTGCGACGCTGCTTGTTCAAAACGGCACGCTGCATACGGGCGATATCCTCGTTGCCGGAGACACGGTCGGCCGCGTGCGCACGATGAGCGACGATAAAGGCCGCAAACGCGAGAGCGCAGGCCCGTCCGAACCGGTCGAGATCACCGGTCTCGACGACGTCCCGGCCGCAGGCGAAAATTTTGACGTCGTGTCGGATGAACGCCTTGCCAGAGAGCTTGTCGATCAGCGGCGCACGAAGGAAAAAGAAGAAAAATTCGGCGAATACCGTAAGGTCACACTCGACAACTTGTTTGACTCGCTCAAGGAAGGCGAAGTCAAGGAGCTGCCGATCATCGTAAAAGCCGACGTCAACGGCTCAGTCGAAGCCGTCAGCCAATCTCTTTCGAAGATCGGCACCGATGAAGTGCGCGTGAAAGTGATCCATTCCGGCGTCGGCGCGGTCAGCGAAACCGACATCATGCTTGCCAGAACCGCGGGAGCGATCATCGTCGGCTTCAATGTCCGACCCGATTCCGTCACAGCGGAAAACGCCAAAAATTACGGCGTGGATATACGCCTTTACCGGATTATCTATGACTGTATCGACGAGATCACCGCGGCGATGAAAGGGATGCTCGCGCCCAAATATAAAGAAGTCATTCTCGGAAAAGCCGAAGTCCGCCAGGTCTATAAGATCACCGGAGTCGGAGCGGTCGCAGGCAGCTATATGCGCGAAGGCAAAATCACCCGCAACGCTCAGATCCGCGTCGTCCGCGACGGTATCGTCGTCGCCGAAGATAAACTGGCGGGACTGCGCCGTTTCAAGGACGACGTCAAAGAGGTCGCGGAAGGGTATGAATGCGGCATTTCGCTTGAGAAATTTTCCGATATCAAGGAGGGCGATATCCTCGAGGCCTTCACCATGGAGGAAATCAAGCAGTAAAGCAGCGGCTGCGAAAGAGACAGCAGTTACGCACTGTGAAAGGATTGTACAATAGATGTCTTTTACCAATCAGCGCAACAGCGAGGACATTAAGCGGGTGCTCTGTTCGGTTATCCCGACGCTCAAGGACCCGCGCATTTCGGGAATGCTCTCGGTCGTTCGGGTTGATTTGTCGGGCGACGGTTCTTCCTGCCGCGTTTACGTCAGCGCCATCGAGGGTATGAAAGTCGCAAAAGTTTCGGCGAGAGGGCTTGAAGCCGCGGGCGGTTTTATCCGTCACGAGGTCGGTACCCGGCTGCGGCTGCGCGTGATCCCGCATTTTGAATTCATCGCAGACGACAGCATCGAATACTCCGCAGAAATCGCCAAAAAGCTGAAAGATCTGAACATCCCGGCCGAAAAAGACGGAAAACCGCAATAGCCAAAAGGAGCAGTAAAAGTGGGTGAAGAGCTGAAAACCGCTGCGGAATATTTACAAAAGCGGGATAACTTCCATATCATCTGCCACGTCAATCCGGACGGCGACGCCGTCGGCTCCGCAGCGGGCCTGGCTTTGATTCTGCACGGACTCGGGAAAAAGACCAAGGTTCGATGTGCCGGTGAATTTCCGCATGTATTTGACTTTTTATCCTTAAGATTGCCGCAGGATTGCGAGACGCCGGAAACCGTCGTTTCGGTCGATACCGCTTCGGTCGGTCAGTGGGGCAAGCTCTGGGCGGACTATAACCGCTGCGATTTGTCATTTGATCACCATATCTCCCATGCGCAGGAGCGCTTTGAGGATATTTTGGTGCTCGATCCAAAAGCCGCCGCTACGGGCGTCATCATTCTGCAATTGGCGAAAGAGCTTGGCGCCGAACTCACGCCGGACATCGCCGACGCGCTTTTCACCGCCGTCTCCACCGACACCGGATGTTTTAAATATGCCAACACCGACGTCGGCGCGCATGCCGCAGCAATCGAGCTGACCGAAGCCGGAGCCGATACCGAGACCATCACGAGAAAGATGTTCGAAACCAGGAGCCGCAGCGAGATGGAGATGTGGCGCATGATTTTGGACAGCATCAAATATTACTCCGACGGCAAAATCGCCGTCGTCACCGTCACGCAGAAAATGCGCGAGAAGGCCGGTTTTTACAACGACGACCTCGGCGAGATGGCTTCGATCCCCCGCCAGATCGAGGGCGTTGAATGCGGCATCACGTTGAAGCAGCTTCAGCGGGCGGTGTATAAAATTTCGGTTCGGACCAACGAAAAACTCAGCGCCGAGGAGATCTGCAAAGCGTTCGGCGGCGGCGGGCACACCCGCGCGGCGGGCTGCACGATCCGCGGGAGTCAGATTGAGGTCCGCGATAAACTGATCGCAAAAGCAGAGGAACAGTTGGCGGCATGGACGGACTGATCTGCGTCAGCAAACCGACGGATTTCACCTCGTTTGACGTGGTGGCCAAATGCCGCGGCATTTTGCGGGAACGCCGCATCGGCCACGGCGGGACGCTTGATCCGATGGCGACCGGCGTACTGCCTCTTTTTTTGGGACGTGCGACAAGCGCGGTGGATTTGTGCCCGGACACTGTGAAGGTTTATATCGCAGGGATTCGGATGGGACTTGTGACCGATACATACGACGTCACCGGGAATACGGTCTCGTCCTGTGAACCGGGCGATATCGGCGTTAAAGAGATAGAAGCGGTTCTGCCCGAATTCCGAGGAGAGATAGAACAGCTGCCTCCGATGTACTCCGCGGTAAAAGTCCACGGACAGCGGCTTTACGATCTCGCGAGAGAGGGCCGCGAAGTCGAGCGGAGCCCCCGAAAAGTCACAGTCGGCGAACTGGTTTGTTATGAAGAGGGCAGCGGACTTTTTTTGCGCGTCACCTGCTCCAAAGGGACGTATGTGCGCTCGCTGGTACATGATATCGGGCAAAAACTCGGCTGCGGCGCGGCGCTGTCGTCGTTAAACAGAACCCGCGCCTGCGGATTTTCGCTCGCCGACTGCGTGACGCTGGAACAGCTTCAGCAGTGCCGGAACGAGGGCGATGAGGCACGATATCTTCGCCCGATATCGGAAGTGTTCAAGACGCTTCCGGAACTTGAGCTCACGGGCGAAAAACTGCGGCGGTTTGTGAACGGCGCGGATTTTGAGACGGACAAGCCGGACGGGCTTTATACGGTGTTTCACGGTGTTTTTTTGGGCCTCTGCTGTGTCACCGGTCAAATCGGCTGTACGAAGAAACTATTCTGCAATCCCTCGGAGATCGTCTTATGAAAGTCATTACCGACACCAAAAACATCTGTCTTGATAAGCCGGCGGCGGTTGCGCTGGGCTTTTTCGACGGTGTGCATCAAGGGCACCGGGCGGTCATCTCGGCAGCGGTGAAAAGCGGATTATTGCCTGTTGTTTTTACGTTCGCACAACATCCCCGCGCGTTTTTCGGCGATGCGCCGGAGCTGATTTCCGAACTGAATGACCGGCTCGGCTGCTTTGAGCAGTTGGGCGTTGAAATCGCCGTCATTGCGGATTTCGCCGATTTCGCCGCGATGAGCGCGGCGGATTTTTATGAATTTTTGAGAGACAAGCTGCAGATGAGAGCGGCTTTTTATGGGTATAACTACCGATTCGGAAAAGGGCGGGAAGGCGACAGCGAGCTGCTTGCGCGGTTCTGCGACAAAGACGGTGTCGCGCATACTCGGGCGGAACCGGTGTTGTTCGACAACGTGCCGATCAGCTCCAGCCGCATCCGCGCGGCGATGAATAAAGGGGACGTGCAATCGGCTGCGAAGATGCTGGGCAGAGACATTCTGCTGACGGAACAGGTTGAAAACGGGAAAAATCTCGGGCGCAGGCTTGGGTTCGCGACCCTCAATCAACCGCTGACGGCACCGGTAAAACCGCTTTTGCGCGGGGTCTACGCATCCTCCGTAACGCTCGGCGGAAAAGAGTATCCGGCGGTCACGAATTTCGGCGCAAGGCCGACGGTTCTGCAGAATGAAGAGGCCGCCGAGACCCATATCATCGGTTTTGAGGGCGATCTTTACAAAAAGACCGTCAGCGTGCGGTTTTTAAAGTATTTAAGGCCGCAAGTTAAGTTTGAAGATATCGGAAAGCTTCGGGACCAGATACAAAAAGACGTCGCGGCAGCGCTGGAAATCCGGGGTGCGGTTTGAAAGTACACGTTTCGTCCCATCATCTGTAAAGGCGGTTACCAAAATGAAGATCATAAAAAAAACGGCGGTCGCTTTGGCCGCCATTTTGCTTCTGCCCGGGTTCTGCGGGTGCGGGATCCGGCAGAGCCCGAAGACCCTGACGGTGTTTGCGATGGACACCGTCGCAACACTGACGGCATACGGAAAAAATGCGGGTCCGGCGCTCGAAGCCGCGGCACAAAAGCTCAACGAATACGACACTCTTCTCGACGTCGACACCGGAGACGTCGGAAACATCAACAGCCATGCCGGGGAGTTTGTCGGGGTAAGCCCGGAGGTCTATCAGCTGTTGACAAGCTGCGTCGGGTTTTCAAGTCAGACCGGCGGCGCATTCGACGTTACGGTCGGAAAATACGTCGAACTATGGGGATTCAGGACGGATCCCCGTGTGCCGTCGGATGAAGAACTCGCAGCGGCGGCAAAGGATGTCGGGTGGGAAAGAATCGAACTCGCGGACGGGAAAGTGAGAATTCCGGCGGGAATGCGGCTGGACCTCGGCGGCGTCGCGAAGGGCTGGGCGGCCGGAAAACTGAAAGAATTGTTGATTGGAATGGGGGTAACGAGCGCGATTTTGTCGCTCGGCGGAAACGTGACCACCCTCGGGAAAAAGCCGGACGGCACCTTATATAACGTGGCCATCCGCGACCCGGACGACGAGAGCGCTTATCTCGATACGGTTCAGGTATCGGATACGGCAGTCGTGACTTCGGGCAGCTATATCAGGCATTTTGAACAGAACGGCGTTTGGTATCATCACATCATCGATCCATATACCGGCCGGCCTGCCGAAAGCGGGCTTGTCTCGGTGACCGTAATTTGTGCCGACGACACCGCTGCCGACGCATACTCGACCGCCTTTTTCGTTATGGGCAAAGAAAAAACAACCGAATACCTGAAAAACCACCCCGAAATCAAAGCCATTCTTGTCACTGCGGACGGCGAAACGGTTTATATTCATTAAAAAAACTCCGGTTGCGTCCGAAAACACCTTGACAAAGAAGGCTCAGGGCAATAAAATAAAGCCATGGCGATTCGGCTCGCGGAAATTTCGAACTCATGTCAGCTTAGCAAAGAGCCGGCAATAGGCGAAATACACAGTGGAGTGGATGAAAAAAATGGCAATCGACAGTTGCAAGAGATGCGGCGCTGTTTTAAACGGCGCTCAGGTATGCCCGACCTGCGGGACTCCGAAGGTTCGGCCGCTGCCCGTCTCAACAACGACTTCACCGCTCTACATTGCTCCGTATACCGAAACACTGCCGCCAAAGGGCAGCCGATATGCGGTCATGAGCATCGGATCATATATGGGAAGCATCCTGTTGTTTTCTATTCCGGTCATCGGCTTCATATTTATGGTAGTGTGGGCATGCGGAGGATGCATCAACCAAAACAGACGTAATTTTGCCCGCGCTTATCTGCTCTGGCTGCTGATCGGAATCGCGGTCACGACCATCGCAGCCACGATTTTTTCGGCGCTCGGGCTGCCTTTTATCGGTACGTTGCAGGATTGGATCGCCGGACGTGTCTCGGTTTGACTTTGATGTTTAATCCGGTTTTCAGATTGTTTTCAATGATCTGATTTCGGATTACATAAAAATTTATTCAGGGAGGAAAACATATGCCATTCTGTGGAAAATGCGGAGCGGAAGTCCCCGAGGGAACAAAATTCTGCGGCGTCTGCGGTGCTGAAATCGGAGGAGCCCAGCAGGCGGCTCCGGTCGGAACACCCGTCGGCGCGCCGGTTCAGACCGATGACGCAAAAGACGCTGCCGACAACAAAGCGATGGGGATTTTGGCGTATTTCGGCCCGTTGGTATTCGTGCCGATGTTCGCTGCGAAAACATCGAAATTCGCGAGATTCCATACGGTCCAGGGATTCAATCTGTTTCTGGCCGAAATCGCATTCAGCATCGTCGAGTGGATTCTCATCGCGATTTTCTGGGCGATTTCCTGGAAGCTCGGAAGCATTATGAGCACCGTTCTGGGACTGCTCTGGCTTGCGTTTACCGTGCTGGCCATCATCGGCATCGTCAATGCCGCAAAAGGCGAGAAAAAAGCGCTTCCCGTGATCGGAAAACTGCACATTCTCGATTCTTTCATGAAGCCCTCCGTCTGATATCAATAATGCATCAAAAAAGCCGCCGACGCCAAGCCGGCGGCTTTGCCGTCGCTTGACAGGTTTATAACGACAAATAACTGTGTTTTTGTTTCGGGCGGAATTGTATACAGACGGCAAATATGGTATAATAACTTCAATCCTGTCAGGAGGTTTCTGAACCATGAAGCGAAAAGTTTCGATTTTACTGGCCGTACTTCTTGTCGCGCTTTCGGCGGCCGGATGCTCAAGCCTTACAAAACCGTTTTTGGGTAAATGGAGTGATGACTTCGGCGGCGAGCTCGGCGTGTATTATATTTTTAAAGGAAAAGGCATCATGAAAGCCACAACCTCTCTCGGTGAACTCAGCGGCAAACCGGAACTCGATTTCGGCACCTATGAGGTTATCGACGAAGATACCATACAAATGACCGACATACTCGGAGAAAAAAAAGAATATACCTATGCGTTTGCCGAGGACGGAAATAAACTCACCATGTCCGACGAGGAATACATCATGAGTTTCACGAAGGTGCTGCCTGAAAAATAGATTTTTCGGGATGGAGTTTAATGCCCTTAATAAGAGGGAGAGGATGTTTGAGAAGTGACAGTCAATGAGATGCAGGAACGCATCCGCGCTTTAAAAACCAAAAAGAACGTCTGCGTGCTCGCCCACAGCTATCAGGGGCGTGAAATCACCGAAGTCGCCGATTTCCGCGGCGATTCCTATCAGCTCAGCGTCATGGCCGCAAAGACCGACGCCGAGACCGTGATCATGTGCGGGGTTCGGTTTATGGCCGAGACCGTTAAAATCCTTTCGCCCGGCAAGACGGTGTATCTCGCAAACCCCACCGCGGGATGTCCGATGGCCGAGCAAATGGACCGGGAGCTGATCGAAGGTGTTAAAGCGCAGTTTCCCGACTATACCGTCGTCTGTTACATCAACACCACCGCAGAATTAAAAACCGTCTGCGACGTCTGCGTCACTTCATCGTGCGCGGTAAAGGTCTGCTCAAAAATCGACAATAAGAATATCTTATTCATTCCGGACTGCAATTTGGGCAAATTTGTCGCCGGTCAGCTGCCGGAGAAAAACTTTAAGCTTTTACAGGGCGGTTGTCCGGTGCATGCCGCGATTACGGTGCGCGACGTCGAAACAGCAAAGAACGCCCATCCCGGCGCGCTGCTGCTTGTTCATCCCGAATGTGTTCCGGCGGTTGCGGCGGCAGCCGATTACGTCGGCTCAACTTCGGGCATTATGGATTTTGCGCGCAAATCGGAAGCAAAAGAGTTCATCATCGGTACCGAAAACAGCATTGCCGAACATCTCCAATACGACCGCCCGGATAAACGGTTTTACACGCTTTCCAAAAAGATGGTCTGTGAGAACATGAAGGCGACCACATTGCCCGATCTGTTGAATTGTCTCGAGGGCAGAGGCGGCGAAGAGATCACGCTCGATCCCGATACGCTCAAAAAGGCTCGTCACTGCATCGACGAGATGATCCGGCTGAGCGAATAAAATGATAAAGATCAGAAAAGCCGATAAAGGCGACTGCGCCGGAATTGCGGAGCTTTTGAAGATCATCGCGGCACAGCACGGAGCGGGCAGACCCGACCTGTTTGACGCTTCGTGCGGAAAATACGATGCCGAAGGTGTTGCGTCACTGCTTACCGATCATGCGGTATTCGTCGCCGAGGGTGAAAGCGGCGGCATCGCCGGTTATTTGATCGCGAAAATCAAGGAGCAGCCGAAATACGCGGTCCGAAAAGCTTACCGCTGTCTGTACATCGATGATTTGTGCGTAAATCCCGAATACAGAAGAGGCGGCATCGGCCGGGCGCTGTTTGACGAGGCGAGGGCTTACGCGGAGAAGAACGGCTGTTACAACATCGAGTTGAATGTCTGGGAGTTCAACGAAGGCGCGAAGTCTTTTTATAAGCGAGTGGGCATGTCGACGCAAAAAAGGACGATGGAATTGATCCTGCCCGAATAAATTATCCAAAGAACGGGAGTTGACGATGAGTCCGTATCTGATTGTCTATCTGTTTCTGCTGGCAGCGGCGGCGGTTTCCTTTATAAAAAAGAAGGACTATAATTTCCTTTTCATTTTATCGGCACTGGTGCTGACGCTGTTTTTGGTACTCAGATACGGGCAGGGCACCGATTATTTTTCCTATATGCGCCTTTATGAAGAAGCACCCGGCGGCATCATTCCCGACGAGAGTTTTTGGACAAAAAACGGGAACGTTGAAATCGGGTGGAAGCTGCTGGAATATGCGTTTCAGATGATTAACCTGCCGTTCTGGGCTTTCATGGCCGTGATCGGAGCCGGCTCCATGCTGCTGCTTTGCCGGTTTGCCGTCAAATGCTGCCCGGGTGCACGCACTTTTGCTCTGCTGCTGGCTTTCCCGACCTGGTATCTGACTTATCTGTTTTCCGGCGTTCGGCAGGGGCTGACGATCTGCGTGTTTTTAGGGCTGATGCTGCCTTTTTTGCTGGAGAAAAAATATTGGCAGTATTTTGCGATCGGAATTGCCTGTCTTTTCATCCATAAAGCCTCTTTTATTGTGCTTGCGGCCCCGGTCGTCATGCTTTTGAGTCAAAAAGCGATCTGGTGGATTTTGGGAGGATGCGCAGCCGCCGGAGTTGCGGTCAGCATTCCGCTTGTCAGCGGATTGCTCGGAAAAATCTCGCTTGCTCTCGGGAAAAATTACTCCTTCAACGGTTTCGGAGATGTCAGTTGGATCGCAGCGGCAGAACGGCTTGTTACTTTCGCGGTCATCGCCTTTGTGTTTTACAAATACCGGAAAGCTCAAAATGAAGATAAGACAGCGGATTTGATTTTTAAAATTTATTGCTACGGTCT
>Ga0116170_10000345_pt1 | contig 49063 bp, 51 predicted proteins | sample AD_JPNHW1_MetaG_FD_89797 | JGI IMG/M metagenome (GOLD analysis project Ga0116170, IMG submission 89797) | Active sludge microbial communities of municipal wastewater-treating anaerobic digesters from Japan - AD_JPNHW1_MetaG | ecosystem: Engineered > Bioreactor > Anaerobic > Digestate | place... | reverse complement strand
GTGCCAAAGAACAGATTGACCTCATGATAGGTCTTGATTAATCTATCGAGGATTTCCGGCTGTTCGACCATGCAGCCACAAATGGCTAAAACAAGGTGAGGATTCTGCTTTTTTAAGTGCTTGATATTTCCAATCTCACCATACACTTTGTCTTCCGCGTTTTCTCTGACCGCACAGGTGTTGACAATAATGATGTCGGCTTGAGCGACGTCATCGGTTGGCAGACAGCCGATGTTCTCCAGCATCCCCCGCATAGTTTCTTCATCTCTGACGTTCGCTTGGCATCCATAAGTTTTGATGCAGTAATGCCATCCTTGAACCATAGTGACTAACTTGGCTAAATGCTGGCTTTTTAAAACGTCAAAAACCGTTTCTTGTTTTCTTCTAGAAGCGGCTTGTTTGAGATCGGGAGTATTGATGATTTTAGTTTTCATTTTTATCCTCTACATAGTAGATGGAAAAGATTGATTTCGCAAGGCCAGTGCCTTCATCAACATTGATGACCACACCGCAAAATAGAGCTCTCCCTTCGTCGGGAGTGACGAAGTGACTCATCTCTCCATACAAGGTTTTTTTCATCACTGATTCGCTATCGAATCCTAGCACGCCATCATAGAGACCGCACATGCCTGCATCGCTGATGAAAGCGGTGCCCTTAGGTAAAATTCGCGCATCATTGGTCTGAACGTGAGTATGAGTGCCTAGCACAGCAGTGACTTTCCCATCGAATCCGAGCGCAAAGCACATTTTTTCCGCAGTGGCTTCGCCATGAAAATCCACAATATTAATCTTTGCGGGTTCTTCTTCGCTCAATATTTGAAGCATCGCGTAGTAGGGAGCGTTGACTTGCTCATTGATAAAGGCTGAACCGAGAATATTGGTCACTCTCACGGAAATGCCATCGACATCATAGATAGCTGATCCCTCTCCAGGAAACTCGTTAACCAAGTTTGCGGGGCGGACTAAGCGATCTACTTGATCGATGTAGCGAGTGATTTCGCTCTTTGCATTATAGTGATTTCCAAGAGTAATAACATCGACACCGGCATCGATAAGTTCATCATATTGCCGGTGAATTAAGCCTTTTCCATGAGTGGCATTCTCCCCGTTGGCAATAACAAAATCAATATCGTATTTCTTGACAAAATAAGGTAATTTTTCGCGGAGGATTCTTCGGCCAATACGGCCGACGATATCGCCGATAAATAAAATGTTCAAAAGTTTATCTTTCTATGAAATAGGGCTACTATTTCGCTGTTTCAACAGCACGGTATTCGCGGATGACAGAAACTTTAATCTGGCCAGGATAGGTCATTTCGTTTTCAATTCTCTCGCGGATTTCACGCGCTAGTTTAAATGCACCGACATCGTCAATTTTATCTGGGATGACCATCACGCGAAGCTCGCGTCCTGATTGCATCGCGTAAGATTGATAAACGCCATCGTATGATTTGCAGATTTCTTCTAATTGCTCAATGCGCTTGATGTAGTTCTCGAGCATTTCGCTTCGAGCACCAGGACGAGCGGCGCTCAAGGTGTCAGCGGCTTGTACTAAGTTTGCGATCACGTATTTTGGTTCGACATCGCCGTGGTGAGATTCAATGCCGTTGATGACGACATCGGGTTCGCCGTATTTCTTCGCTAAGCGAGAGCCAATTTCAACGTGGCTACCATCCATTTCAAAGTCGGCAGCTTTGCCAACATCGTGGAGTAAGCCCGCTCTTTTAGCGAGGTTTTGGTCTAAGCCGAGTTCAGCAGCCATCGTGCCGGCTAAAATCGCCACTTCAATGGAGTGATCAAGAGCGTTTTGACCATAGGAGGTACGATATTTTAAACGACCGACATAGTCGAGTAATTCGCGATTGATTTTGGGTAGTCCCAATTTAAACGCCACATCTTGGCCGGTCTTGTGAATCGAATCTTTGACTTGCTGCTTGCATTTTTCAACGATCTCTTCAATGCGGCCTGGTTGAATGCGGCCATCTTTAATTAATTCTTCTAGCGATAAGCGAGCCACTTCTCTTCGAATGGGGTTAAAGCAGGAGACGGTCAGAGCTTCGGGGGTGTCATCGATGATGATGTCGACTCCAAGGAGCTGTTCTAGGGAGCGAATATTTCGTCCCTCACGGCCGATAATGCGGCCCTTCATTTCATCGTTGGGAAGCGCGACGACAGAGACAGTTCTTTCCGTCGTGACTTCTTGAGCGTATTTGCTGACGGCAAAGCCTAAAATTTCTTTGGCTTTGGTGTCGGCGGTTTCTTTGGCTTCATCTTCTTTATTCTTGATGAAAGAGGTGATTTCTTTGCTCATCTTGCTCTCGACGCGATTGAATAATTCATCGCGAGCTTCTTGAGTGGACATCTGGGAAACTTTTTCTAATTCTTGAATAATTCCATCGATCTTTTCTTGAAGGACGGACTCTTTCTTATCCACATCTTTCAAACGGCGATTGAGCGTCTCGTTTTTCTCATCGAGGAGATTCTCTTTTTGAATGAGAGCAGTATCTCTTCGATCGATTGATTGCTCTCTTTGAAGAAGCTTGTTTTCCTGAGCGGCAACTTCTTGCTTTTTCTCGCGGAATTCCTTTTCGGCTTCTTGTTTCATTTCATACACAGTTTGCTTGCCGTCTAACTGCGCGTTTTTGGTAATGTGTTCGGCTTTGATTTCGGCTTCCCGAATAATTTTGGAGGCTTTCGCATTCGCTCTTTGCTTTTTGAAAAGAGGAATGAGAATGATGACGGTCGCGCCGAGGACGAGACCAACTACTCCACAAATAATGGGTAACCCGATGCTTAAAAAAGCATCTGCTAATACAGTTAACATTATATGGTCCTTTCATTGTGTCATAAAGACTAAATAGTTATAAATAACTATATTTACCTAAAATACCCCTATTATCTAATAGAGATTTTTAATATATACATAACAGGCGATGCCTGGTAAATAGGTTCTCAGATGAGAATATATATAGGTAAGTACCTTTCGAAGGTACGCTACAATTATAATTGTTAATGGCAAAAATGTCTTTAAGAAAATTTGCAAAGAAAAAGCCAATGCGAGATTGGCTATTCTTCAGACTGAGCTTTTGGAAGAGAAGACTTCACTAATTTTGTCAATTCTTCAGTTACATCCGGATTGGCTTTTAGATATTCTTTAGCAGCATCGCGACCCTGGGCAATTTTATTGCCTTTATATTCAAACCAAGAGCCGCTCTTTTTGATCGCTCCTGATTCAACTCCTAGGTCGAGGAGCTCTCCTTCTTTGGAAATTCCCTGGCCGTAAATAATATCGATTATGGCTTGTTTGAAAGGCGGAGATACTTTGTTTTTCACAACTTTTACGCGAACCGAGTTGCCATAGATATCGCTTCCGGATTTTAGAGCTTCGTTTCGGCGGATGTCTAATCGAATTGAGGCATAGAATTTAAGGGCTCTACCACCAGAAGTGGTTTCTGGGTTTCCATACATCACTCCGACTTTTTCGCGGAGTTGGTTGATGAAGATTACCGCGCATTCTTTCTTGTTTAAAATGCCAGCTAGTTTGCGCATCGCTTTGCTCATCAATCGCGCTTGAAGACCGACAGAATTGTCGCTCATCTCGCCATCGAGTTCGGCTTGTGGGACAAGAGCGGCGACGGAGTCCACCACGATTAAGTTAATAGCGCCAGAATTGGCGAGCATCTCCACGATTTCTAGACCTTGTTCACCACTATCAGGTTGAGAGAGTATTAATTCATCGATGTTAACGCCTAAATTCTTAGCATAGATAGGATCAATGGAATGCTCGGCATCGACGAAAGCCGCTCTTCCGCCTTGCTTTTGGCATTCCGCAATCGCGTGTATAGCTAATGTAGTCTTGCCGCTGGATTCAGGGCCGTAAATCTCGATGATTCTTCCTTTGGGATATCCTCCCACTCCGAGGGCGTTATCGAGGAGTAAAGAACCGCTGGGAATGACATCGATATCGACAGCTTGTCTTTCTCCTAGCTTCATGACGGCTCCCTTGCCAAATATTTTTTGAATCTGTTTTAATGTCTCATCAAGATTGATTTCGGCGGCTTCATTCTTTTCAATTTTTGCCATAATGTACCTCACTTATATAAATCCTTTATGGTTTGATTTTTTGGAAAATTAATTTTTTTGCTGCAAGAGCTCATAGAGCAATTGGCAAGCAATATCGACGGCTTGATTTTGTATTTCGCTGCGCGATCCCGCGAGATTGTGCTTGGTGACCACGACTAAGTCGTAGCAGGCCACCGCGATATATACTTCTCCGACTGGCTTATTATCCATGGCTGTCGGGCCAGCATTGCCAGTAAAAGAGACACAGTAATCAACGTTGAGGAGTTGGCGAGCGTGGCTGGCCATTTCCTGGGCGATTTCTTGGGAGACGACACCATGCGAATCAATTAAGTCGTAACTGATTCCTAAAATGCGTGCTTTTTCTTCGGTTGAATATGTGATCAGCCCACCTTTGAAAAAGTGGCTGGCACCCGGTATTGAAGTGATTTGTTGGGCAAACAAGCCCCCAGTAAAAGATTCAGCGCATCCAAGAGTGCGACCTTTTTCGGTGAAAAGTTGCGAGATCTCTTTGGGTGTCATCATTTTTTGCTCTCCTTGAACACGCCGCGATTCTGAACGACATATATGACGCCGGATAGGAGCGATACGAAGGTAGCAATGTACACTAAGAAATCAGTGATATGCAAACCAACTGGCCAGGATGAATCAAGGTAATTGAAAGGGAAGCCATTTAATAAGACAAACGTGACCGCCACCATTTGCAAAACGGTCTTGGCTTTTCCAAAAATATTGGCAGCGATAACCACTTTCTTTTGGGCGGCGATAAAGCGGAGCGCATCCACGACGATGTCGCGAGCAATTAACAAAATAGCGCACCAAATGTTAAAAGAGATGACTTGTTCCTGAGCGTAAGGAGCGAATAAAGAAGGGGCAATTAAGAAAATCACCATCGAATTGATCAATAGTTTATCGGCGACAGGATCTAAAAACTTTCCTAGATCAGTCACCTGCTGATTTTTTCTCGCCAGGTAGCCATCGAGAAAATCGGTAAAGCTAGCTAGCAAAAACAAGGCGCAGAGAATTAAGAAGACTAAATTGATGTCTGTATTCCCTAATTTTGGGGTCTCAAAAGAAAAAAGAGACATCACGAACATGCCAACAATCATCATAAAAATAACAGCTATTCTTGAAATGGTGATTTTAGTTGGAAGATTCATTGATTCTCCTTAAGTGAGTATTCGATCCTGTAAGCCATGTTTTGTCTAGGATAATTATTTATCTAAGCTTTCGCTTGCCCGAGACAATTCGTTTATCATCTCTTGCGTCCCCTACCAAATTTGGGTTTCTCGCTTGTGGGGTTTACCGCGTTCCACCTTATGGTTTCCCATAAGCTACGTCACTGTGGCACTTTCAGGTTTCACACCATAGTTTCCCTTAGGTGATTCACCGCCGTTACGCACTCCTGCGTACCTAGCGTTATCTTTTCCGCTAGCGCAATCAGTACAGGCATCACAGCCTGTGCGAGCATGGACTTTCCTCTAACCGAAGTCAGCAATTATCCGGATCGAAATTTATTTGATATTATTTGGATTGAAGCCTTGCTTCCATAGATATTTTTCCAAGGCGCTAATCCTTTTGACGAGGTTGATATTGTCGGCAGATACGCTCTTATCATTATTCTTGATGCCATCGAATCGAGCTTGGTATCTCTTGTTCTCGATCTCTAAGTTTTTATTCTTTTCTTCGAGATCGCTAATCTTGTTCTGCAAAGATTCAATGTCTTTTTGCGAAACCAAGTAATTAGATTCGATGATTTGATAGTCTCGGATAACGCTGTCGAGAAAGGAGTCGACCTCTAGGGAATTGTATCCGTGGACGGCGCCTGTGAAAACAGTATCGAGAATTTCTTTTGAACAAAGAGTAAGTTTAATTGCCATTAATAAACCTCTTCATTATAATATAGTAGATTAGAGTGTATTTCAATCTTTTTTCATTGAAAAAAGAGCATATGTGAAATCCATGAAAAAATCAACAATTCCAATGAAAAAATTAGAAAAATTGCTAAAACACCACAAAAAAATAGTCTTTTTAGATTTTGAAGGCACTCAATACAGCCACGAGATGATCGCGATTGGGGCAGTTGCTGTCACCCTCGACAAAAAGGGATACATCAAAAATCGCAAGAAGCCATTCAAGATCTATGTCAAAGCCAAAAACAAAATCGGCAAGTATGTCACAGAATTGACGAGCATTACTGATGATTTATTGCAGCAAAAAGGCATCTCTTTTGCTCAGGCGATGGAAGAATTAAAAAAATATGTCGGGTTATCTTTTAAAAAGAGCTCTTTTATTACCTTTGGTAATCATGACATGAGAATCCTGGGCCAATCAATAGCTCACAATATGGATTATCCCAAGGAAATTTGCAGTCAAATTCAAAAGAATTACATCGATTATGCGGCTTTCATTAATGAATTTTTACGGGATGATAACGGCAATCCCTTCAGCCTCGTCCATTGCTGCGAAACCTTCAATATCGAACTAGCTGGAGAATCGCACGATCCTGCCGTCGATGCTGTCAATCTCGCCAATTTATATGACGCATTTGTGAAAAATATTCCCCTCGTCGTTGAATATTACAAAAAAGCCCTTCCCCTATATGGACACCTGCCAGAACCAGTGAATGAAATGTTAAAACAACTAAGCCAAGGAGCCACTATTACTCCTGAATCATACGAAGAAGAAATCAGGAAATATTTAGCGTGATGATTAAATATCCCAATGGTGAGCAATATCACCCGATAGCTAAAGCAAAGAAGAAAAGCAAAGAAGACATTTCTTTTTCCTCGGCTAATCGCGGTATGAGCCTAGAGGAAGATATTAACCTATCCAATGACCATTATCTCACTAGTGGAATCCTGTTGATTACTAAAAGGCCAACCCCAATTAGAGTGGTTAAGGTTGATTATTCTAAAGGCGCTAAAATCATCGATGCCTTTTTCCAGAAACAATCGACGACCGATTATAACGGTGTCTACAAGGGAAGATATATTGATTTTGAGGCCAAGAGCACCAAAAATCGAAGCTGCTTTCCACTATCTAATGTCTCTTTGCATCAAATTGAACATCTCAAGAATGTCCTTAATTTTGGTGGCATTGCCTTTTTTATCATCGAGTTTGCCTATCATGATCAGGTGTATTTGCTCGATGCTTCTTATGTGATTGATTGCTATGAGCACGGGGAGAGAAAATCGATTCCTTTCGCTACTGTATGTGAAAAAGGTGTCCTAATAAAAAGAGGCTATAATCCTCGCTTGGATTACCTGCCTGCTCTCGATAATTTATACTTCAATAAATAGTCTAAAAGACTATTTTTTTCTACAGAAACCATTTAGTTTGCATGTGTCGCAATTCGGCTTTCTCGCAGTGCAAAAATAGCGGCCAAAATGAACTAGTTGATGATGAGTTTTGATCCAACGAGCTTCATCGATTATCTTTTTGAGTTTGTTTTCAACCTGCAAGGGATTGTCTTTGGCTTTCGAAATCCCTAAGCGGCGGCATACTCGCAAGATGTGGGTGTCGACGGGAAGATCGGGAATGCGAAAGACTTCCGCTCTAATTACTCCCGCAGTTTTGTTTCCCACTCCTGGCAGCTTCTGCAGCAGGTCTTTATCAGAAGGAATGATTCCGTCAAATTGCTCGAATAATTCGCGAGCGATTCCCACAACATTCTTGGCTTTGTGATTAGATAATCCGAGAGGGTGGAGTATTTTTTCGATCTCTGGTAAATCAGCGTTAGCTAACGAGATTAAGGTTGGGTATTTTTTAAATAATTTAGCGGAAACGAGATTGACTGAGACGTCGGTAGATTGAGCGGTGAGCATCACTTCGATGACAAATTCATAATCTTTATCATGCATCAGCTCGCAACTGGCATTAGGAAAAAGACTATCGAGATAGTCCTCTAGTAATTGAACGTTTTGTTTAGTCATCTTTTTTATCTATCCAGGGAGTCTTGGCGATGCGAATTGTTTCCTCGAGATTCTTATTCCACTCTTCAGTTTTAAGCGAGACGCCTTCGTTTTCGCGATCATCTCTTGAAGACCAGATGAGGAGTATTTTATCCACGGAGCGAAGTGATTTTTTACCTTTGCTCAGCGCTTCTTTTAAGGCGTTGATAATGAGTTCATCCGAGTAGCCATAGGATACCCATTCGCGAATCTTTGATATTTCGACCGGCGCGAGGGAGCGACCTAATAGCTTGCTGAATTCTCCAAAGATGTTATTGAGTTCGGTCTCCACTTCTTTGGAAGCTTTTGTCTGCTCTTCTTTGCTCAAAGATAATTGAAATTCTCGATATAGTTTTGCCTTTAAGGGATTCAAAGTGGTTATCGTTTTTTTGCCTTGCGCGATGTATTCGATAAAACCTCTAGTCAATAAAGAAGCGAGAGTCTTATCGATTTCTTTCACCTCAAGAGACATCTTTAAAGAAAGCAGATCAGCAGTGACAAATGGATTACCTAAACTGATGAAATGATCAATCATAAAAAGAGCCACTAACTCTTTCTCGTTAATTTTCAAATTCTTATAATTCTCCAGTAGGAGGAAGCGAAAATCAATTGCCTCAGAAACCATATTTGCCTTTGCCCATCTACTTTATCATATCCAATAAATGATGGATATTATATTCATCAAATACCTGTTGTGTTTTCTCGATTTTGTCACTATTGATTTTCAATAAATCTTGTTTGATTTTCTCGGGATTTATCTTCGAAAGCAAGGGTATATAACGCCTGATTGCTCGATCGAGGTGCTTCTCGATAACAAGATCAAAATTGATAGCGAATCTCAGGGCCCTAAGAATGCGGAGCGGATCTTCTTTGAGCCGAGAAGATGGCCTCCCCACCATCCGAAGCGTGCGATTATTTAAATCCTTAATGCCATGAGCATAATCGATGACGCGAAAATGATGATCCATATACATCGCATTAACTGTAAAGTCGCGGCGAACGTAATCTTGTTTTAACTTTTTGACAAAGGTAATTTTTGCCGGGTGGCGAGCGTCGAGATATCGCTTCTCTTTTCTTAGAGTTGTGACATCAAAGAAATAACCTTCAAAGTTTATTTTGATTGAGCCATATTTCGCGTAAGTAAAATCAGCTTCATCGACACTTAAAAAAGATTTCATTTCCTCGGGGGTAGCATTAGTCACCGCATCCAAATCAGTAAGTTCAAGGGAGAGCAAAAAATCTCGGACTGTTCCTCCGACGAGATAAAGCGAGAAACCCTGGTGGGCAAAATAATCTTGGAGTCTTTGAAATGATGCGAGTTGTTTATTCATACATTAATTATAAGAATGCATAAAAAAAGAGACAACATGTTGTCTCATTTTTATTGAAATCGTTACTTTTTATTGAGTTTTGCTTTTAAACTCTTTGAAGGTCTGAACACAACGGTTTTAGATTCTTCAATCAAAATGCGATTGTGCTTTTTCGGATGTGTTCCCTCTCTGCTCTTGCGGGTTTTTGGTGAGAAGACACCAAAATTCGAAATATTGACCTCTTCACCTTTAAGAACGGCTTTTTCAACAAGCTTGAAGGAAACATCGAGAGCTGCTTGCGCATCTTTTTTTGATAAATGAGCTTTTTCGGCTACAATTTCAACTAAGTCACGTTTGTTAAGTTTATTCATAAAATATCTCCTCTTGTTTTTCATTTTATCACACTTTTGTAAAATATAATAAAAAGTATGATAGAGCTGCTATTTTTTGTTTCTCAACAAAATGTTTATCGGGGTGCCTTCAAAATTGAAGGTATCTCTCAGGCGATTCTCTAGATATCTCTGATAACTAAAGTGCATAAAATTAACATTATTTACAAATAAAACAAAGGTTGGCGGGGCAGTGGAAACTTGAGAAGCATAATAGATTTTTAATCTTCCACCATTGAAGTCAGGAGTTTGGTTCATTACCTGTGCATCTTGAATAACATCGTTGAGTAAGCTGGTCTTCACTCGGGTGTAGTAAGCCTGATGGACTAGATCGAGAGCTTTAAAGATCGTATCGATGCGTTGTTTTTTTAAAGCTGACACGAAGCAAACGGGGGCGTAGTCGAGAAATTTATATTCATTGCGAATGTCTTTGGTAAAGTTGCTCATGGTATTTGTTTCTTTATCGACAATATCCCATTTATTGACCACGATGATGATGGCCTTATGCAACTCGGTCGCGTATTCAATTACGTGCTTATCTTGCTCAATGATTCCTTGATGACCATCGATGACGAGCAAAACAATTTCGCTTCGTTCGATGGCTTTCAGAGCCCTGATAGCAGAATATTTATCGATGGCTTCATAAATTTTACCGCGCTTTTTTAAACCCGCGGTGTCGATAACTACATAATTCTTGTCATCTTTAACAAAGGGGGTATCGATAGAATCTCTGGTCGTTCCAGAAATATCGCTGACGATGACTCTCTCTTCGTTTAGCAAAGCATTAACGATAGAGGACTTTCCAACATTTGGGCGTCCAACTAAGCAAAAAGTCACTTGCTCAGCATTGATTTCCTCGGTTTTTTCTGGCAAAAATTTAATAATTTTTCCTAAGAGATCGCCGATGCCAATTCCGTGGGCTCCGCTTACCGCGAGAGGCTCGCCGAGACCAAGCGCATAGAATTCTTGAGTATCGGAAATGTGCATTCCTTCATCGATTTTATTGACGACAAGAATGACGGGTTTTTTAACTTTGTAGAGCATTTTTGCCACCAGGCGATCATCGGCGGTCAATCCGAGATGGCTGTCGGTGACAAAAACGATGACATCAGCTTCATCAATGGCGATTTGGGTCTGAATGCGAATTTGTTCTTGGAAAGGGCGATTTTGTATTTCAATTCCCCCGGTATCGATAACAGAAAAAGAGCGACCAAGCCACTCACATCGAGCGTAAAGTCGGTCGCGTGTCATTCCGGGTTCGTCATCAACGATGGCGTGCCTTTCACCAATCATACGATTAAAAATCGTAGACTTGCCGACATTTGGCGATCCAACAATGGCAACAACACCATTAGGCATGTTTTTCTTTCTCCTTCATTTTTTCATCGATGATATCGAGAACATTCTGCACCACTTCGTCTACAGTCATGTAAGAAGTATCCAATAAAACAGCATCGGGAGCGGCCTTTAAGGGAGCGAATTCACGATGTGAATCAATGTAATCTCTCTTGCGGACATCTTGATCAATCTCTTCTAAAGTACAAATAATTCCTTTGCCGAGATTTTCCTCGTAGCGGCGAACCGCGCGTGTTTCCACGCTAGCGATTTGGAAAATTTTGACTTCAGCGTTGGGCAAAACATATGTTCCAATGTCTCTTCCATCCATGATTACAGAATCTTTTTCTGCCATCTTTCTTTGGAGCTCAACTAACGCCAATCGTATATCCTTATAAGAAGCGATATAAGAAACTTGAGAGGAAACGCGTGACTCGCGAATTTCCCAAGAGACATCGCGGCCATTGCAGATGACCACGTGATTTGGTCTGAGTTCTATCGTGACCTCAGGAATTAGGCTGACACACGCACTTTCATTCTGACAATCGACACCTTTTTCTAAGCAGTACCACGTAAAAGCGCGATACATCGCTCCGGTATCGATATAAGTAAAGCCTTTTATTTCAGCGACTTTTTTTGCTACTGTTGATTTCCCAGCGGCTGCTGGACCATCAATTGCGACAGCTATTTTAGTCATAGTATCCTCCCCTTAGCGAAATGCGATGATGGCGAACCATACAAGCGCACCAACAATTAATAAAGCACCTAAAGAAAACGAAGAGATGATTAGAATCATTTTTCTTTGTCTCTTCTTTAAAAAAACCACTTGTTTCTTATCCTCTTCGATAGTGTTAATCACTTGGTCGATGGGGAGTGTCGAAGTGGTGTCTAAAGCCTTTTCAATGCTTTCTTTTTTCTTGTTAGCTTTTGCGGTTTCTAAAACAGGAGAATTATCTTTGGCTAATGTCTGTCGATACTTTTTGTATTTGATTACTCTTGTTTCTTCCATAAACCTTATTTCTTTTAGTTTACTAAAATTCGATGATAATTTATAGACCCTTTTTAATTTTTTTGCGAGTAATCCACTTAAAAAATAATTTATGGGGAGGGACGGAAAAATATCTGAGGCCTAATAGTTGCAAAATAAACATTTTGTTTTTATAATCTTCCTATAACAATTAGGAGGACATATCGATGGCCAAGAAAAAAATCAAAATCGATAAAAGCTTATGCATCGGTTGTGGCTGTTGCGCAGGCACATACCCCGACGATATTAAAATCGGTGATGATGGTCTAGCAGAAACCATCAACGGCGTCGCGGATGAAGATGCAGTTGGCGTCTGCCCTGTTGGTGCAATTTCCGTTGAGGAATAACTGATATAAAAAAACTAGGTTTGATCGCCTAGTTTTTTTTGTGCGCCAATTTTATCGATGAGAATATGGATCCTTTTATATAGAAGGAATGTCAATATAACCACCGCGGCATCTTTGAGAAGATTGAAGGGAACCGCCACGAACCAGAAATATGGCCAGCGCAGAGAAGTGATCGCAGGATTAGCCATCTGGCAAATCGCTAAAAGCATCTCCTCGCTCCATCCCATGACAAAGATGTAGAAATCCAAGATGACAAAAGTAGTAAAGAATGACGCCACGATGAGCTGAATGAAAGTCCCTACCGTTAAGCCGATAAGAGCTGAACTAATTTTTCTTTTGCGCCGATAGATGAGTGCAGCAGGAACAACGAAGGCTATCGAAACAATTAAATCTGACAATTCACCGACGCCAAGAGTGGAAGTCATAGGCAATTTTACGATTGTCTTTGCGGCGATGACGAGAATAGCTGACCAGGGTCCGTAGGCAAATCCAGCAATCAAAGCGGGCACTTCATCGAAGTGAACATTTAAGAAAGCGGGAAAAAAGGGCAGGGAAAAATTAAAGAAAGGAACAATGTATAAAATAATGGATATCGCTGCAAAAACGCCACTTCTAGCTAATATTTTGGCATTTAAGCCTCTGATTTTGGCATCTGATCCTCTCATTAATGAAAAAATCAGTATAGCGATTAAAAGGGTTGAGGCAATCACTATTCGCCAAAGATCTAAATTTGTCATAAATAAAAGGCTCCTTATTCCAGAGCCAAAACACTTCTTCTATCCAGACTTTACTGTCGCCACTTGAATCTCACAAGTTCGTGCTATTTCTAGCTAGCGGGGTTTACCGCCGGTCGCGTTATTCGCTGCCCTGAAGTGATAATATTATACATTACTTGATGACAAAGAGTTAACGAATCTTTCGCGTTCTTCTTCCGATTCAAAACTGAAGGAAATCGTTTTGGGGCTGATGCTAATTTGGCAGCCGTATTTTTCCTTGATGGTGTTTTCTTGAGCCAGTAGATGAGGAGTTTTTTTCAAGCCGTAAACCAAGCGCTCCACTTCCCTCACTGATAAGTTGTTCAGGAAAATAAGCGGTACAATCTGGCGAATCTCTTCTACCGGTAACGTTGAGAGGGCTCTGGCATGGCCAAAAGAAAGATTGTTATTCGAGATATCTCTCAGCACAAAGTCAGGCATTTTTATTAAGCGCATGATGTTGGTAATTTGCGATCGGGATTGCTGCATCATTTCCGCGATTTCACTTTGGGTAAAATGGTATCTTTTTTGAAGGCGGTTCAGCACAAGAGACATTTCTACAATGTTGCTATTTTTGTCCTCTTCCAAGCGCTTTGCTAAAAACACCAGCATGTCTTCTTCGGCAATATTGATTAAGGTGCACGGAACATTTTCAATGTTGAGCTTGCGAGCGGCGATGTAGTAAATGCGGGGATAGAGAATTTCGTAACGCTCCCCTTTTTTGATAATCAATAGAGGAGAGGCAAAGCCTTTCTCTTTAATTTGATTGATTATATTATCTAATTTTTGCTCATTGATTCTAGCTTTTTTTAATATCTGGTTGTCATCGATTTGGGATAGATGAAAATAGCCAGGTTCAGAGCTGAAGTATTCCTTTTCCAAAGAAGAAATAATATCCGTTGCCGAAAAGCGCTTCATCAGCGTGGACAAAGAGGAACGAAGGATTTTTTCGCCGCTATCTTTCTTCATGATCAATGACTTCCTTAGCAAGAGAGAAATACGCTAAAGAGCCGCTGCTATTTGGCCGATAGACCGTGACGGGTAGACCCTTGGCATTGCTCTCCGGAATAGATATATTGCGAGGAATTTGCGTTAAAAAAGTATTTTCTTTGAACAGCCCTCGTATCTGAGTGGTTATCTCCGTTCCTAATCTTGTCTTTGAGTCATACATCGTCATTAAAAAGCCTTCAATGCCAAGATTGGGATTGTAAGTAGCTTGAATCCGAGAAACGCTCGATAAAATTTGCGCGACAGCCTCCATCGCGAAATACTCGCATTGAACAGGAATTAACACGGAGCTGGCAGCCACCAGAGAACTAACAGTTAAAAATCCTAAGCTTGGAGGGCAGTCAATGATAATGTAATCGTATTCTTTTTTAATTTGTTCAATTGCTGTTTTCAGCAAGAAAAAGGGTTTCTCAATTTTTCCAGTAACAACATCGACTGAAGCTAAAATTAACTTTGATGGCAGCAAATCTAAGGTTTTAAGCATGGTTTTTCGAATCGTAGAATTGATTTCAGATTCACCAGTTAAAACATCATAGATGCATTTATTGATAAGTGTGATATCAATTCCTAAACCGCGAGATGAATTGCCTTGCGGATCCATGTCAATTAAAAGGACTCGCCTTGTAAAGTGAGCGAGAGCGGATGAAAGATTGATGGCAGTAGTAGTTTTTCCCACTCCGCCTTTTTGATTTGCAATAGCGATAATTTTAGCCATATTTGTTCCTCGTGGAACATTGTATAACAAATGGCCAAAAAAGGCAAAAAGATCTGCCCTATAAAGGCTTTCTCTTAATATCTGCAAAGGGACGAGGATATTTAATTGGAGATATTCTATCTTTTACAATGGAGATAATCGCTCTTTGTTCGTTAGATTCAGGAAGGGTTTCTTCGTATACTTTCTTCAGGCGGCAATTCAGCTTCTTTAATGCTGACTTTGCTGCGATATACTCATTCTCCCAATCTGGGCCTTTCATAGCAATTAATGTGCCGCCTATTTTAAGAAGCGGAATAGTTAATTCGAGTAAGATGTTTAAAGGCGCAACAGCGCGAGCATAAACAACATCAAATTCTTCGCGTCTTCGATGGGCGAGTTCTTCTACGCGGGCAGTAACACCTTCAATATTAAAATTGTTTTGTGCCGCATATTCATCCAAATAATCAATTTTCTTTTTTGTTGAGTCCAACAAAGTTAATTTCATTCCTGGATTTAGGATGTAGAGAACCAATCCTGGAAATCCGCCCCCAGTGCCGACGTCGAGGACTTTCTTTCCTGTTAAGTCTTGGTCAAAAATACCAATCGCACTATCAAGAATCATTTTCTCCATGAAAATTGATGGATCAGTAATAGCTGTTAAATTAAACAGCTCATTAGTTTTTAGCGTTTCGTTCATAAGTTTTTCCAACTGATTCGCCTGTTCTTCCGAGCAAGGAATGCAGCGAGAAATAAGAAATTTTCGCAGTGCCTCTTTATTCATGTTCAAAGCTCCTTCTCACATTCAAAATTAGAATGGTGATATCACAGGGATTGACTCCCGAGATTCTCGATGCCTGTCCAACGGTCAAAGGTTTAATAGCGTTCAACTTTTGACGAGCTTCAATTCTAAGACCATCCATGTGCAAATAGTCAAATCCAGAGGGAATGTTCATTTCTTCGATTTTGCGAACGTTGTCGGCCTCGCGTTTTTCTTTGGCAATGTACCCCTCAAATTTTGAGATGATTTCAACTTCCTCTAAAATGTCTTTAGTAAGGCAAAAATCCTGCAATTCCGGTATAAAATCAACGATTTTCTCAAATTTTACACCTGGTCTCTTCAATAATTCAAACGCTTGAACGCCGCCTTTTAGCGGAGTGGATTCAATCGAGGCAAGATACTGATTGACCGCTTTCTTGGCTCCAATATATTTATTTTGCAAAATCTGTTTAACTTGTTCAATAGTATTGATTTTTTTCAAAAAATGTTCGTAGCGAGATTGAGAAATTAAGCCAATTTGATGGCCAATTTCAGTTAGTCTAATATCCGCATTATCATGCCTCATTAATAATCGAAATTCCGCTCGAGAAGACATTAAACGATAGGGCTCTTCTGTGCCCTTGGTAACCAAATCATCAATCATTACTCCGATGTAAGCTTCATCTCGGCGGAGGATTAGAGGGGACTTATTTTCAAGTTTTAAAGAAGCATTTATTCCTGCCATCAATCCTAAAGCAGCAGCTTCCTCATAACCTGATGTTCCGCAAATTTGACCAGCGATGTACAATCCTGGCCATTTTTTGATTTCTAAGGTTGCGCTAAATTCTTGAGTGTGAATAGCATCATATTCAATGGCATAAGCATATTTCAAAAACTCGGCTTTTTCGAAACCTGGAAGCGTCCTGACCATTCTTTCTTGTATTTCAACAGGCATAGAAGTCGAGAATCCTTGCAAGTAAATGGAATCCGTATACCGGGACTCGGGTTCTAGAAAAAGTTGATGTCTTTCCTTGTCGGGGAAATTTACCAGCTTGCTTTCAATTGATGGACAATAACGAGGCCCAGCGCTTTTGATCAAGCCTCCGTAAAGAGATGTCTCATTCAAGTGTTCTCGTATGAGCTGATGTGTTTCAGATGTAGTATAAATTAAGTGGCAGGGAATTTGCTCTTCAAAAGGGATGAACTTCGTGGTCTCGTAAGAAAATGCCAATTCTCCTTCAGTTCCTGGTTGAATACTCGCTTTGGAAAAATCGATTGATTCCCTTTTAATCCGTGGCGGAGTGCCGGTTTTAAGGCGATAGACTTCGATTCCCATGCTCTTTAAATATGGAGATAATCCTTTTGATGGCTTTTCTCCATCAGGCCCTTCATCTTTGATTTCTCTGCCGCGGAATATTTGACTTTCCATATAGGTTCCGGTCGCTAGTATGACTGCATTAGCTGAAATCTCATTGCCATTTTCAAGCTTTACACCAAAAACATGTGTCTCATCATGTAATAGACCGACTACCATTCCTTCTTGCACTATCAGGTTTGGACAAGAAAGAGCTAAATCTTGAATGTATTTTGGGTATTCGAGTTTATCTTGTTGCGAGCGAAGGCATTGGACTCCCGGGCCTTTGCCAGTATTAAGCATTTTCATCTGCAAATAATGGTGATCGGCAGCTTTTCCCATCATGCCTCCAAGAGCATCGATTTCTCGAACAACAATTCCCTTGGCGGATCCTCCGATTGAAGGGTTGCAAGGCATATTGCCCATCTTTTGAATATTCAAAGATAAAAGAAGGGTTTTATGACCCATATGAGCAGCGGCAAAAGCGGCTTCTAAGCCGGCATGTCCACCACCAACGACAATAACTTCATAATCAAGCATTATCCAACACTGCCTTCCATATCTAATTTAATTAGTTGATTGAGTTCGACCGCATATTCCATTGGCAATTCGCGGGAGAATGGTTCAATGAAACCCATCACGATCATTTGAACGGCTTCTTTTTCCGTAATTCCTCGCGACATTAAGTAGAACAATTGGTCTTCGCTAATTTTGCTCACTGTAGCCTCGTGTTCAATATAGGATGTACTATTCTTCACCTCATTAGTGGGAATAGTATCGCTGAGCGATAGCTTATCCAACATCAAGGTGTCACATTCAACGTGGCTGCGTGAATTGTGAGCATTTTTTTCGTGCCGAACCGTGCCGCGATAGTTCGTCAACCCGCCATTTTTGACAATTGATTTTGAGATAATTGTCGAAGTGGTATTCGGGGCAAGATGTATCATTCTCGCTCCTGCATCTTGCTGCTGATTTTTTCCAGAGACAGCTATCGAAATCACTGTCCCTTTCGCTCTTTCACCAGCTAAAACACAAGCGGGATATTTCATGTTCATCTGAGAGCCGATGTTTCCATCAATCCACTCCATTTGTGCATCTTCATAAACAATCGCTCTTTGAGTGACTAAGTTTATGATGTTTGTGGACCAATTTTGCACGGTAGTATATCGGCATTTAGCGCCTTTTAAAACAACGATTTCAACGACGGCAGCGTGCAGAGATTCTTTGGAATAAGTCGGGGCTGTACATCCTTCGACATAGCTGATCTCCGCTCCTTCATCGACGATAATTAACGTTCTTTCAAACTGTCCAGTTTTCTCGTTGTTGATGCGAAAATATGATTGGAGAGGTTTATCTAGATGCACTCCTTTTGGAACATAGATAAACGATCCACCTGACCACACGGCACTATTCAGAGCCGAAAATTTATTATCAGTAACGGGAACAACGGTGGCAAAGTATTTCCTGAATAAATCAGGATATAGTTTCAAGCCCATATCCGTGGATAAGAAAATCACACCTTTATCGCTAATCTCTTTTAGCATGTTATGGTAGACAACTTCCGATTCATACTGAGTCGAGACTCCAGCGAGGAATTTTTGTTCAGCTTCGGGAATACCCAGCTTATCAAAAGTATTTTTAATCGTCGTGGGAACTTCGTTCCAATTTTGAGAATCTTTTTCGGAAATGCGAGTGAAGTATGTATAAGAAGAAAAATCTAAGAATTTTAAATCCAATCCAAAGCGAGGCAAAGGCATCGCGTTAAAAGACTTCAAAGCCTTTAAGCGGAATTCAAGCATCCATTCCGGTTCTCCTTTTAATGAAGAAATCTGTCGAATAGTGTCTTCGGTTAGGCCGACTTTTGTCTTTAAAATCGATACGTCTTCATCTTTGAAATCGTACTTATATTCAGCTTGAAATTTAATATCTTTCTTCGCCATATTATTTTTTGCCCTTTAAAATCTCGTCAGCAGCCATCCATCCAATTGTGGCGCATCTCACTCGCGCGGCTTGCTTAGAGGTATTGATAAAAACCAAGGCTTCTTCAAGGATCGAATTGTCGAATGGCTCTTCGTGAATCATGTGATGGAATTGGTCGATAATATATTCTGCTTCTTTGATTTCTTTTCCTTTTAGCAGATCGCACATGATATCCGTAGAAGCTGTGGAAATTGTGCAGGCAACACCGTCGAAACAAGCATCGGTAACCACGCCATTTTCGACATGCAAAAATATATCTAAATCATCAATGCAGTTATCGGAATGCATGTGGACTTTAGTAAAAGATGGGTTAGCTGGTTGATGCTTGTTAAGAGGATTCGCGTAGTGATCCATGATAATTTGACGCATCATGTCGTTAGTTAGTGAAATAGGCATCTAATATGTCGCCTCCTTCAATCAAAGCGTCGACAAAAACGTCGATGTCATTTTTATTGGTGTATAGATATGTCGACATCCGCACTGTCGCTTTGCAGTTTAAGTATTGATCGAGAATTTTTGCGCAATGTTGGCCAGAGCGAACTGCGATTCCTTTGGAATTTAACAAGGTCGCCTCATCTTGGGCAAAAACTACTTTACGATTAAAGGTTAAAATGCCATTCTTGGCATATTTATTATAAATAATAATATCGTCGCATTTATCTAGTTTTTCCAAAGCGTATTCAATCAGCTCTCGGTCGTGCTGATGAATGTTTTCAACGCCGATTGATTCAATGAATTCGATGGCTTTTTTGAAGCCGAGAATTCCTGATAAATTCAGGGTACCTGCTTCAAATTTAGCTGGGGGATCAAGATACTCTACTGTTCCATCCATGTGGAAATCTACGTTGTTTCCTCCGCCAGAAATTAAAGGTTCCATTTCTTTTAATAATGAAGCTTTACCAATGAGGCAACCAATGCCAGTTGGGCCGCACATTTTGTGAGCGGAGAAAGAAAGAAAATCAATATCCCATGCTTTAAAATCAGTCTTTAAATGAGGGACAGATTGAGCTCCATCAATCGCGATAATCGCGCCGAATTCATGAGCCACTCTGGCCATCATTTTCACGTCGTTAATATTCCCTAGCACATTTCCTACATGGACGAGTGAGACAACTTTTGTTTTTCTGCTGATTACTTTGCGAAGATTATCTTCGGTAATATCGCCTTCTTTAGTGAGAGGAACATATTTAATTACTGCCCCAGTGCTTTTAGCAACATTAAACCAAGGCAACACGTTAGAAGCGTGCTCTTCTTCGCTCAGTATGATTTCATCACCTTTGCGAAGTTTTTTTAAGCCATATCCAAAGGCAATCTGGTTAAGCGACATTGTCGTTCCAGAAGTAAAAATTACTTCGTTGACATCGCAATTTACAAATCTCGCTACTGCTTTTCGAGTATTTAAAACTTCAACATCCATTTGATAGAGGAGATCGTAATCGCCGCGATGAGAATTAGCGGTCGAGTCAGTGTAGTAACTGCTTATTGCATCAATGACGCATTTTGGCTTAAAAGTGGTCGAGCAGTTGTCGAGATAAACGAGGGGATGACCCTGCATTTTTTTGCCGCTGTTAAGCATGGGAAATTGCTGGCGTATTTTATCAACATCATAGCTCATGATCACATCCTCCTTTCAATCAGCGAGAGTATTTCATCGCGGATCGATTCATCTTGGAAACCGCGAACAATTGGCTTTAAATAGCCGAAAGTAATCAATCGCTTGGCTTGAGATTCATCAAGTCCGCGAGAGGTTAAATAAAATAAGTGATCTTCGGGAATTCTTCCCACGACTGCTCCGTGTCCGGCCTCAATATCTTTTTCATCGATTTTTAAAATGGGTCGAGCGACAGCGTCGCACTCCGGATCAAAAACCATGATTTTAGAATTCTGTCTCGTTTTGCTGCCGTGAGATTCTTTTAGAATGGCTGAACAGCCAGAAAAGACTAACTTCGACTGGTCTTTGCTGACGCCAAAATTATTGCTGATGGCGGTTGTTTCATGAGCGTGATGTAAGATGTTTATTTCGAATTCTTTATTATCTTTATGGGCTGCCAAGGAAGCTAGATGCCAACTAGCAGAAGATTTTTCACCATTTAGATTAATTGAGACTTTGATTTTTTCTTTTTCTTTTGAGAAATCAGCAAAAAAGGTTGAGATATGAGCATTTTTTCCCAAATCAACATTAATCTGAGCCCCATCAAAGTTATTCTTTACGAGCAAAGAGAGCTGCAATTTTGCATTTTCTTCGACAGTGATGTTTAAAACCGAGCCAGCAAAAAAATCGCTGACAAAAACATAGTTTTGTTCGCTTGGTTTAATCGTTAATTGAACCTGCTCATTTTCTTTTAGCGAAAGAGTGTGAGAGGAGCAAACACCTAACGATGATTCATCATGAAGATCGTTTCTTTTCATTTATCGGATGATTTCCTTTATTCCACATTCGCCGATCGACACTTTATTCATATCGAGTTCGTCTTTGTCAATCTCGATTCCCAATTCAGTTTTTATGAACTCATATCCGGTTTGATCGATCTTTTTGATATAAGATGGATCGCCATCAATAACGATGCGACCATTGATCATTACAATCGCTCTTGTAGGTTTAATGAGTTCGAACAAACGAGCATAGTGAGAGATGATTAAGAAACCGACGCCTTTCTCTTGCTCTTTTCTGATGACATCCGCTACTGTTTGCATAGCATCGACGTCAAGGCCAGAATCAATCTCGTCCAATAAAGCGATCTTCGGTTCGAGTAAAAGAAGTTGAAGAATTTCATTTCGTTTCTTTTCTCCACCAGAGAAGCCTTCATTCAATGATCGAGTAGCTAAATCAAAGGGCATTTTGAGCTCCTTAGTAGATGTATCTAATTTTTTGTAAAAATTGTAGGTTGATATTGGCTTGCTGCTATGGGCGTTTACTGACGCTCTTAAAAAATCCGAGTTAATTACGCCGGGAATTTCGACTGGATTCTGCATTCCAAAAAACAAGCCAGCTTTTGATCTTTCATCGACTGTCATCGCTAAAACGTTTCGGTCATCAAGAAAAATCGAGCCCTTTGTCACATGGTAACGGGGATGGCCGATAATGATGTTTAATAAAGTTGATTTGCCGTGACCATTTGGTCCAAGAAACGCTACAGTTTCTCCTTGGCTGATGGTTAAATCAATGCCTTTTAATATTTCTTTTCCGTCTACTTCAGCGTGAAGATCTTTAATGATTAATGTCGCCATTGTCTTTACCTCGAATCCTACCTATTTTAATCATCTTAAAGATGGTAATCAAACAATACGATAATAATTTTTTAGTCTTTAGCGGAGGAATTTTCTCGCAAGCGCATAGCGCATATATAATGAAGTTGGCAAAAATCTATTGCATAAAAGCCCAATAATATTTAGAATATTAACGCTATATTTCAGAAAAGGAGAAAAAACATGAAGAAAAGTAAACTATCCCTAGGTTTAGTTACTGGTTTAATCGGCGTTATGGCAATGTCGGCATGTAGTAGTGTTACATCAAAAGATGGTTCCGTCGTTAGCTTCAAAGGTTACGATGGTGAATCCTCATATACAATTGTCACTGACGAAATGTATAACGAATACCGCAATGCTGTCGATGGAATCTCCAAGTTTTATGAACAAATTCTCGAAGTTTTAATCAGAGATGCTTTCATAAAGAATTCAGTTGATACCGAAAAGAAATTGGGAACGATTGAAAAAGAAGCTTGGGATGACGTTTTAGACCAAAAAGAAGCCGCTAAAGAAAGCGCTGATTCTAAAGGCACTTCCTATAGTAAGGAATGGAAAGCTATCCTCGATAGTAATGGTGTTGAGGATACTGATGAATTGTACCAATTATTCATCTATCAAAAAGAAAAAGAACAAATCGAAGATTGGTATTATGAGGAGAATCTTGATACGCTCAAACAAGAGTATCTTGGCGTCACTGCTGCCGGCGGTGCCGTTCAGCCACAAGCTGAATACAATGGAAAGATCTCTTCGAGATTGCCATATCATCTTCGCCACATTTTAGTGAGCGTCGATGCGACCAATGCGAGCTACAATCGCGATGAAGTCACTTCCGAGCAAGCCGCTAAATTGTATAACGTCGTCTCCAAATTAAGAGATGGATCACTCACCTTTGGTGCTATCGCAGCATCCAACAGCTCTGATTCCAGTTCTAAATCCTATGGTGACGTTGGCATTGTTACCAACAAAGCATCTAGTGATGGAAGTCTTACCATGGTCGACGAATTCCAACTAGGAGTCTATGCTTACGATGCAATCGCAACGAAGTTGGCTGCTAGTCAAAACGAAGCGATTAGCGAGGGTCTTGGCATCACTGGTAGTTTCACCAGCTTATCAACCAATGCTACCTCCAGCGTCAGCGACGCTTATTCCAATATCACCGGTTCATTAGCGAGAGTCCCTTATGAGGTCTTCACCGCTCTCAATGAATATAAGGATATGGAAAACATCGATGGACAAGTTCTATACGATGGCGATTCCATGATCTATCCTCGAAACGTTTTATGGAATAAATATCTCAATCGCCACAATGTCTTCCTCATTACTAACAATACGAGAGCATACAGCGTCACTCCCGATCGCGCTGATGATCCCGATGCAGTTGGCCCAGTTGATAATTCATTATTAATTGCTAATCCAGCCGCTAAGCAAACCGGTTTCCGCAAGGTGAGCGAAATTGTCTCCTTAGAGAATTCTTCTCTAGCGACAAGCGATCCCAACCTCGGAGTCCTAACTGATGAAGAAGGTCGCGTCATCGTCGGTGTCCGCAGTCAATACGGCATTCATTTTATGGTCATTCAAAAATCCATCTATGAATACGCTGAATCAACAAGCAACGTCGATTACGTTTCTTTAGAAGACTACTACACCACCGCGGTTCCAAGCGATCAAGATTATCCAACTAACCCCGATGAGACTCCAAAGTCCACTTATGTGAACTTCCTTAATACCGACAAGGCCGGATACAATACCCGCGCTACCGAAGTTAAAGAAGCGATCAAAGGATTTGACTCAACCTACGATTATCGGCTTTACGAATATCTCTACGAAGTCAATAAAACTAATCTCGAATTCAGCGATGGCCTTGATGTCAAAATCATCGACTATCTCGAAAAGCAAAGAGAGAATAACAACGAAAATCAAAAGCTCGGTCTCAACCGCGCTTGGGAAAGCTATCTCGAAATGCTCGAGGCTCAATCTGAAGCCAGAAGCAATCAAGATCGCATGGTTCCAGAGGGATGCATTATCGCATTTACTGATGGAACACTAAGCAATTACTACGATAAAGGAGGCGTGTGCTACTATGGCAGCAAATAAAAAAGCTTCTCGCTATTTAGCCGTTGCTCTATTGAGCGTCCTTGGCTTGACAGCTTGTAACGAAGTCGTGGCAAAGCCATCTGACTACGACCGCGAAATCATTACCGCGGGAGTGACAAGCGATATGGAAAGCAACCTGATGAGCATCGTCTACGACGCTCTTCGCGAAGGATCACTCGCTTCTGATGTCTTGAATGAAGTCCTCTATCAATACTCTGTTTCTATGTTGGGAAGATACAACAAATTAGTTGGTCCTTCTGACTCCGCCTCTGCCCTCTCTACCGGAACTACTTTGAAGCAAGCAGTCGCTTCTGCAAAGAGCGCCGACAAGAGCGTCGCTAACGCCTTCATTAAAGTGCATCACGCCTACTGGACTGTGAATGCGAACAATGAGCGCGTCGACGATAATGGCAATGTGGTCACAGGTGCTGGCGATGTCGCTAGCGCTTCAGAACTCGAAACATTAATTGCCAAATGGAATACCATTGAGAATCGCATTAAAGAAAAAATGTACAATGAAATTAAGAACGGTGCTTTCTCCTATCGCTCTAAATTTTCTGAAAGAACATATCTTGTTTCTTTAAGATCAAGCCTTGAAAAAGTCGCTGATTACAATGTTTTGAATCCTACTGATAGCGCCGCCACTACCGGCTACTTCACTCCTCGTGTTTTTGATGCCAAGTATGACTATGAAGATGTCTTCGTGGAGTACTTACACCGCGAAAATTATCAACAAAACTTCGCCTTAGCAGATGATGAAGCCAACAACACAGTTTCATATGTCGAAGATGCCTATGTCAAAGACATCTACCGCGAGCTCTTAACCGAGCAATACCTGCTTGACGAAACATACAACACCCTCGGACGCAGCTACGCAAGAAAGGTCAATATCATCTCTCTTGCTACTAAATCCGATAGCGATAAGAGCGCCCAATACTTGATGAATTACTTCGTCAATAATGTCGTCTACGCTGCTCCAACCACTGCTGGCTTACCAGCCACTAGCATTACCGATGCTGCCGGAAACCCAGTGAGCGATAACCGCATCAGCGAAGATGAGCTCATCGCCTTGTCCGATGCCTACAAGGGCATTCTCAATGCTGACTTATCTCCTTTAGCTGAAAGCTATCTCGAAAACTCCAATGCCTTTGATGCCGTGATGACTGGGCCAGAAGTCGACTACTATGTCGGAACTGACTTTGGCGATTTAATGGAAGAATACTCCAAGATTAAAGCCAATCCTCTCACCACTGATACCACCATCGAAAAGGATTTCACCGGCAATGGCGCATACACCAAAGAAGTCGGCCTCGAATTAAAGACCAGATCCTTAGCTAGCAATAGCTATGTCACTAAAGGTTGGTTCATCAAAAATGGTGGATTGACTGACTTCACCACTTTCCGCGATCGCCTTTTCAACATCGGCGTCGCCAGCGCGCTTGATAGCATCAAGCCAGAAGTCGGCGTGACTGTTGATTACGATCAATATGACCGCTTCTATCTAGAAGGTGGCGTGTGGAAGATCGACACTGCTCGCGACTTCAACAAATACGTGGCTCGCGTCAATGGCAGTTATTTCCTCAAGAGTGCTACTTCTGAGAGCGTCTCCAGCAAAGATGACATCATCTTCTACAACTCCGATAGCAAGGTCTACTACCTCGTGGAAATCGTCGAAGCCGTCTCTTCATCTAAATTCAACAAGAGCGCCGATGCTTGGAACTACGCCAAGCTTCGCAATGACCGCAAAGTCATGGCTGACTATGTCAACGAAGTTGCCAAAATCTTAGCCTCAAACGATTCCTACAAAACCTTAGCCAAGAAACATTGGCTCGAGGAAATGGGCATCAGCTATCACGATGATGTGGTCTACGATTATTTCAAAACCAACTTCCCAGAATTATTTGACTAATAAAATTTAATCAAAGATTATAGACCAGAGACGACCCTCTGGTCTTTTTCTTTGGGAAAATTAGAAAGAACCATCTAACTGATGAATTAATTTTTGGCTATAATAATCGTATAGAAAGAAGGATTTTATAATGAAAGAAAGCGATGTATTTTGCAAGATTGTCAATGGAGAAATTCCCTGTTATAAACTCTATGAAGACTACGATGTCTTAGCCTTTCTAGATATCAACCAGGTAACTAAGGGTCACGCTTTAGTGATTTCCAAGAAGCACTGCGATAACTTCCTCTCTGCCCCTCATGAGATCATGCACAAAGTGATGGATGTCGCGCAGAGAATTGGCCAAGTCGAAATCAAGATGCTGGGAGCTAAGGGAGTGAATATTCTCACTAATTGCTACGAAGCCGCCGGCCAAAGCGTGAAGCACTTCCATGTCCACGTGATTCCGAGGTATCAAGAAGAAGAGGGCTTCCGATTAGAGATGAAGTCCCATTCACAAGATTTGAATCTTCCTGCTCTAGCGGAAGAAATCATAAAACATCTATAATAAAAAATCCCTCTTAGGTAACTGTCCTAGAGGGATTCTTTTTTACTTCTTTAAAGGTTGATAAAGGGTCCTTCCATCGAGAGGGAACACTCTCGCCGAGAACTCGCCAGGTTTAATTGATTCTAAAGCCTTGCAAGTGATGACCATTTTGCTATCCAAGTTATCGATCAGGGATAGGAGCATGGCTTCTTTGGTTAATGGTGCGACTGGAGAGCCGAATTCGGCATCGCCATGATGAGAGAGAACCATGTGCTCGAGCAGAAGAGGAACTTCGCTAGTGATGCGCTCTTTCTCGGCGACTTTTCTTATCTCGCTCACCATCATGGTGATGTGTCCAAGCAAGCGGCCTTCTAAAGTGTAGCGGTAGACAACTGGGCCTTCAAACTCATCCATCTTGCCAAAATCATGGAGTAAAACTCCAGTGAGAAGGACATCGCGATTAATATCATCATATAGAGGTGCTAAATAATCAGCGATTTTTGCCATCGTCGTGATATGAACTAGCAGCCCGCTGGCATATTCATGATGGACGGTCACTCCCGCGGGATAAACGCGTAATTTAGCGTCGTATTTTTTGATGAAATAAGCCAAGATCTTCGCGCAATCAGGATCTTTAATCGAGCCGACATAATAATTAAATTTTTGCCATAGTTCTTCGAAGGGAATGGGAGGAGCTTTGACAAACTTAGTGATATCAATCTCTTCCATGTCCACGAGCTTCGCCGACAAGATCTTTAATTGCAGCGAATCTTTGTACTTCAAAACTTCCGCCTCGACAAAAATGACATTGCCAGTGGTATAAAGCAATTCATCTTCTTCGCTTGAATCCCATTTTTTGGCGCTTATCGCCCCGGATGAGTCGCGAAGTTCAATTGTCAGATATGTGGCTCCAAAATTGTTTGTTCCTTTGGTGACGTTGCCCACTAAAAATTGTCCGTCCACGCGCTGGCCATCTAAAAATTCACTGATCATTGGCATAATTCTGTTCCTCCATCAATTTAACGATATCACGATAATGGTAACCCTTATTTTTCATATTTGAAAGCAGGCGCTCTCTGAGGTCTTTGCCCTCGTATTTATTTGACAGTCTCTGATAGACTCTTTGGTAGTCTTTCCGCAGGTTGTCCTGCTCTTGCTGATGATTGCTATCAGACAGGCCATTTACAACTTCTTGAGCGATAGCGCTATCAAATCCCCAGACTAGGAGATGCTGATAATGCTTTTGCTTTCGTTTTTCGAAGGATAGTCGGCTCATTTTGCTATCATTTTTAGCGATTTGCTGGCGAGCTTTCTTCTTCTCGCTAGCCTCGCTGAATTTGAGCTTCTTTGTCTGCTCAGCGAAGAAGCCTTTTTCTTGAAGCTCTTTGATGATGCGATTTTTGCCATAGCCCATCTCTTCGGCGTAGCAGAGATAATCTTCGATATACATGCGATCGTCGATTAAACCGACTTCTTTGAGCTTTTTAATGATGCGATTAACGACGGTTTTGGAGACATCTTTAGCGTAGAGCTTTTCGCGCATCTTCCACTCAGTGTAATGGCCCTTTTTTAATAGCGATATTGAATAATTCAGCAGCTTGGACATTTGAGAATATTCCACAAGAGTGGAAATCTCTTTTTTGCTCATCGTTTTTCCGACGTAGAGATAGGAGAGTAAATAAGCATCGTTTGAGATGATGATTTTTTTCTTGCCAAAATAGAGACCGACATCATTTTTGTTGATCTTTATTTTAGTAATTGCCTTACCAGAACTTGCGGATGGCACGATTGTAGACCTCCATGATGCGAGAATAGAACTTTTCCAGCGAATAGACCTCGCAGATTTTAATCGCTGCTTCTTTAATATGATCTAATTCGCTAGCTTTCATCGCAAAGATTCTTTCCACTTTGTGGATGAAGTCTTCTTCATCTTGAAAGAAGAAGCCGGTTTCATTATCGATGATGGTATCGGCTAAGTTGGTGTCAAAGCGAGCTAAAACCAGCGTTTTGGAGGCCATCGCTTCCATGAAAGTCAACCCTTGGGTCTCAGTGACAGAGGCCGAGGTATAGATGTCCGCAATATGGTAATAGAATGGGACTTCGCTAGCCATCACTGGGCCAATAAAGTCGACGAGGTGCTCAATTTCTAGGTTCTTGACCAATTCTTTGAGTTCAGCGAGCTGAGGGCCGCCGCCAACGAGAATCATCTTAATATCTTGCTCTAGATGTCTCTCGTGATATAGAGCAAAGCATTTTAAAGAGAAATCCATGCTCTTTTCTTTGGCCACTCGGCCAAGGATTAAAAATACCTTTGTATCAGGGCCAATTCCATGCTCTTTTTTAAAGACTTCTTGCTTAGGAGCATCGACTTTATCATCGCCGAACAAGTCAAAATTAATGCCAGTGGGGATGATGTTGATATAGATATCGCTTCCCGCATATCGCAAGTATTCTTTCGTTTTGTAACTAGGAGTAATAAATTCCGTCGTGGTATCAGCGACGTTAATCGTATAGCTGCGGATGATGCGCTTGGCGAGGCGATCAAAGTATCCATGGGTGGCATAGTAGGTGTAGTCTTCGTAGGAAGTGTGATAGGTATAGACGATCGGCACTCCTAATTTGCTAGCGACAATCTTGGCAAATTGCCCGATGGTTGAATCGGTCTGATTGTGGATGACTTCCGGATGGAAATCGCGGATCATCTTGAAAACTTTGGGTGAATAAAGACTGGTTATGCGGTAGCCATATAACTTTTTCAATTCAATTCCGGGAACATAAATAATTCCATCTTTAAATTCTAATGGACCATCATTATGCCGAGGGGTAATAACCAATACTTCATTGCCGTGTTTTTTTAAAGTCTGAACTAAATTATAACAAGAAGTCGAAACTCCATTGATGAAAGGAGGATAGGTATCAGTCAATAATGCGATTCTCATTATAGTGAATCATCCTCATGATCGATATTGACATCGTCGTAGGTGTGTTTTACTTTGGAACCTCGACGAGCGGTCTTCTTTTTGATTTTGGAAGTGCTGGAAAGAACTCTCATAATCTCTTCCCTCTTCAGCTTAGAAGTTTCTAACATAGTCTCCATATTCTCGGCGCGTTCCACCAAGGTTTGACTCTGCAAGGTGACAAAGGTCTCGCGATTGGGGACTTCGGAGATTTCGTCTTTGGGAGAAGCGCGATAAAAAGCGGTCACCAATCCCGAAATAAAGACAGGAATAATGAAGGTGATTGATCGCCAAATCAGCAGAGCGGCAGAAGCAAGAGAGTTGCTAGCGACGCTGTTTGCTTTAGCAATCGCTTGCTGCATCGTCATGTCAGCGCCACCATTTTTATAGATTTCGTAAATGGCTTCAGGGGTACCTTCGTTGAAATAGAAGCTGTTCTCTGCGGTTGGTCCAGAAGCGACGAATAAGCGAGCGAAGAAATATTCAGAGACACCAGCGGAACCAGGCGTTGGAATTAAGCCGGTGACCATCTGGTGGTAGTTGCTGAGGAAGACGGCATCCCAATAGTTAGCGGAGGTCGATAAATTGCCAAGAGACAATCCGACGAAGTAAGGAATTGCGTCTTTGAGGGTCATGAGAATGAAAAAGGAAACCACAATCAAAATGGTGAAAGGAATATTCGAGAAAAGCCTTCTCATTTCTATCTTGAAGTTTTCCACTTGGACTCTTAAGCTCTCGCGCTTTTTGTCGGGGTTTTTCACTAAGCGAATCTTGGCTAAAAAGGAGATGACTGGTCCCATGATAAAGTTATGGAATCCCTTCCAATAACCCATCAGCAAAACGATGCTGATAATGCTGACATTCAGCAAGAAACCGATGATGGTTAAAGGCCAAATCGGTAAAGCGAAAGCCCAGTCAGCGATTTGGAAGCGAATGGAGCCAATGCTATTGATAGCATCATATTTCACTATGAAGGCGAGGACTCCATAAAAAATTAAAACAAGTTGGAAAAGGATAGAATACATCGCCAAGACGGATACCGCTGAAGAAAGGGGAATGCCTTGCTTTTTATAGGTATATGCTTGCATCACTTGACCACCACTTGAGGTGGGAGTGACAGCGTTATAGAATACTCCAATCTGATCGACCGCAACCGCTCGATAAAAATGGTAGTCGCGAGTATAGAGACGAGCAAAACAGAACAAGATAAAAGAGCGGATTGCGACACATGCGGCCATGGTGCCGAAAACTAAAAGCAGCCACCACCAATTACAAGTGGCGAGCTGATGGATAATCTCATTGAAGTTTTGATAGAGGGTGATGACGATGGAGCCAGCGGTGACAGCGAGGACAAAAACAAGATAGGCAACATACTTCAAAGCGCCTTTTTTCTTTTTGCTTTTGTCGGCATGCTGATCTTCGTGCTCGACCTGTTCCACCTTTTTTTCTAATTCTTCATTTGTGTCCATTTTTTATCCTAGCATATCAAGATGATATGAGTTTAACGTTTGGTGCAGCTAGCAGGAATCGAACCTGTACGGGTCACCCCACTAGATCCTAAGTCTAGCGCGTCTGCCAGTTCCGCCATAGCTGCATATTGTTATTCTAAAAAAGAATAGAGGGAATTACAAATGTTATTCTTAAAAGAATACGCAAGATGGAGGTAAAAAAGAAAAAGTAGATTATTGAAATCTGCTTTTTTAAAGATATATAGATGCTGATTAATAATAAAGAGATTCCGCTATTCTTTTTTCATGTCCACGATATCGGCTGATTTGCGATTGATGATATCGATTGATAGCTGAATCGATTCGCCGATTGCTTTGTCGACATCATCGGGTTGCACGCCAAGAAAAACCGAACCTTCGTCTTTATCGATGAACAGATTTCTAGTTTGAACCTTGGCAAATTTGACGAGGTTAAGACCACTGTCGAGGCCCTCTTTTTCTCTTTGTTTCATGATCTTTCGAGCCGATAAGCTGTATAAGAAGGATGGAACAGTAATGACTGGACGAGACTCGGGGAGACCCATGTATTTGTGGACGATTTTAAAGAATTCTTTCCATTCCATGTTGTAGTATCCGAATGGATAAGTATTTCCACCTTTGTTTCTCTCGAGAGCGCCGGCGAGACCTTCTCCGACTTGCTTGACGGTGACCATGGCGGTTCCGCCCTTAGTGTAATAAGTCTTGTCCTTCATTCCTCTAATCATTTCGACGAGAAATACCCAGACAGGTTTTCTTCCTTTTTGAGCACCAAAAATATAGGGCAGTTCAAGAATGGCAACATCGAAATCTTTATCTGCGAAAGCGAGGGCCATTTTTTCTTGGTCGATGCGCGAGCGCATATAAGGGTGATATTTGACGAGATTCAGTTCTGGCCATTTCTTGACCGCATATGAGAAATAAGATCCGCAGATGGCCACATGCTTAACGCCATTTGACTTAGCTAATCTTAAAAGCCTTTCCAAAGCGTCGATATTATATTTTTTGAACATGTCGTAAATCGGAGGGGCTGCCTCCACTCTTTCGTCGACTCCGGCTGCGAAAACAAAACCTTCACATCCTTTCATAAGCTCGACAATCTCTTCATCCTTCATCTCCATATAGTTGCCTGGATGAAGTTCCATTTTCTCGGGGATGTTCGCTCCTTTGGGCATCCCTGGTAAAGCTATTGAAACCACCTGGTGGCCTCTTTTGATAAGTTCTGCTGCCGCTTGGCTGCCAAGAAGCCCAGTTCCGCCAATCATAAAAACTCTCATAAAAACACCTCTTTAAGGTCATTTTAACTTGAAAAATGAAATATATACAAAAAAATTGACGCAACTGCATCAATTTATTTCTCAAGTTTGGTGCCTTCTATCGGAATCGAACCAACAACCTACTGATTACAAATCAGTTGCTCTGCCAATTGAGCTAAGAAGGCAAATACTGGTGGACACTACAGGGATTGAACCTGTGACCTCTTCCGTGTGAAGGAAGCGTTCTCCCGCTGAACTAAGTGTCCAACAAATAGCGCTTATTTATACTAGCAAAAGGCATTTTGTTTATCAACAAATAAAAACTACCCGCCGCTGAGCGAGTAGTTTTGTACAAGTTGAATTTTAATTAAGCAACCTGAGCAGCGTAGACCCAGAGTTGGAAATATCCTTCGTAGGTGTAGAATTGAACTTCAATTTTTGATGAGGGATCAGAATAGAAATATCCATAGTCGGCATAGGTATATTCTGCATCATTGGTGTTGACCCAAGAAGCACCCTCAAGCAATCCCTTATAAACATCTTCTAAAGAGTTGCTTCCAACGGTTCCGTTGTCGACTGCATAAACGTAGAAACTGGTTCCGTTATCTGGATCATCAACATATTCGATATAGGAGAAGATAGCGCCGAGACTATCGCTTAATGAAGGAACGGTAACATCCGTAATTGCAAGAACATCATTGATATAAGCAGCCATTTGGGCGCTTGGGAATAGAACATTTTCTTCTCCATCAACTTCGGGTTCGAGACCTACAATATAAATTTCTAAAGCCTCAAAAGTTGAATCGTAGAAGAACTGGATGGTTAAATCTTCGCTAGGAGCAACAGCGTTGTAGAAATCACCATTTTCAGCATCTTCAACAAATTCAACTGTCCAAGAAGCGGTTTCTAAAACTGTTTTATAGCTTGCTTCACAAGTAGCGGCATCGACTCCATAAGCATCGATAATAAGAACATCAAGACCAAAAAGGTAATAACTTGTTATTAAATTGAAATGAGACGCCCCAACAGGTGCGGGAACTGCTGCTGAAGAAGGAACAGCGAATGTTGCCGTGATATCAGATAATGGCATGTCCGCCCAAACGTAGTAGTAAGGATCGCAGATGTCGAGACAGAATGTGCCAGATGCTGCCATTTCTTCTGCTTCATCTAAACAATAGAACATGAGTTCAACGTAACGAGCACCATCATTAGTGGCTACTTCGGTAAGAAAGTCATAGTATAAACCATCTTCGACATATCCTCCTTCATAGCCATAGGAGTCGAGAACTGTGGCGTAGTCTGCTAACTGCTGAGCGGTGGCTTGACCACCAGTGACAGTTAAGCAACCATATTCTTCGTCATAATCCATCTCTTCGTTGCCTTCAAAGTAAACAAAGGGAACATCCTCGCCGTACGCGTAGGTTTGTAAAAGAGCTTTCTCAGCATCTGACCATGAAGTTTTCTTGCCGTCTTCATAACCGCCACCACAGGCAGTCAATCCAATTAAGGACGCGGCAAGAATAATGAAATTAATTTTTTTCATAATGCATTCCTTTCGCATGTAATAGAAAAAGTCTACTTGATTAGGAAAATCAATTCAATGGGAATTTTTAGTAATTTCGAATATTTAAGAAAACGACATTAAAAGGTTAAAAGAAAAACCGCATGACGCGGATTTGTTCTTTTTGGTGGGCCCAAATAGACTTGAACTATCGACCTCGCCCTTATCAGGGGCGCGCTCTAACCAACTGAGCTATGGGCCCATGTCTTCTAAAAGACAGCGTTAATAATATACAATAGCGGTTTGTAAAAATCAACGATATTTCTTTCTTGATTTAGCAATGAAAATCAGGAGAAGCGGATGGGAAAAACCAAGGACAGAAAAAAAGGAAGGTAAAACCTTCCTTTTCAAACTTCTTTAAACGATTAACGTTTGCTGAATTGTGGAGCTCTACGAGCGGCTTTGAGACCGTATTTCTTTCTCTCTTTTGAACGAGAATCACGGGTAATCATACCAGCGACTTTCAAAGTAGAACGGTTGCAGCCTGCCTCCAATAAAGCGCGAGCAATTCCGAGACGAATCGCACCGGCTTGACCAGTGAATCCGCCACCTTTCACTTCCGCGCGAACGTCGTATTTGCCGTCGGTTTCAGTGAGGACGAGTGGTTGTTTTAAATCAGTGACCAATGTTGCATATGGCATGTAATCATGGACATCGCGATCATTGACGACGATTTTGCCAGTTCCAGAAGTGATGAAGACACGAGCGATAGAAGATTTTCTTCTTCCTGTGCCGTAATATTGAAGATCAGCTTTTTTTGCCATTGTTCAATTCCTCCTAGAATTTGAGCTCAAGAACTTCTGGTTTTTGAGCATCGTGTTTGTGATCAGGTCCAGCATAAACAAATAATTTCTTCTCAATTTGACGACCTAAGCGGCCTTTTGGAACCATTCCATGGACGCTTCTTTCAACCATTTCAGTGGGATATTTGTCAATCATGACCTCAGCAGTTCTCGTGCGGAGACCGCCTGGGAATCCAGAAACATTAAAATATTTCTTGGTGTGAAGTTTGTCGCCTGATAATCCAACTTTTTCCGCATTGATAATGATGACATAATCACCGCAATCAACGTTTGGGGTCCAGATGGGTTTATTCTTTCCGATTAACACCTGTGCGACTTGTGAGGCTAATCTACCTAATGGTTTGTCGGTTGCATCAATGACATACCATTTTCTTTGGATTTCTTGTGTTTTTGCAATTGTAGTTTGACGTTGCATATAACTAAATCCTCCTTTTCAAACTAACTTTGTCTTACCGGGACTTCGCTAATTTGGCTGTGCTTGATAAATAATACTTGTTCTCTATAGTAATGTCAAACATTTATTTATTAGATAAATGGGTGAAATTCATCGGGTTGGCATGGCAAGAAAAAAGGGGAATGATTTTCCCCTTTAAAATGTAAAGTTCTTTACTCGTTGCTTCCCAATTCCTCATGAGGATCAAACGCTTTGGCGTTCTGGTAGTAACGATCTGGCATCACGAAGATTAAGATGGCAGAAACGATCGATCCGAAAAATACATTCAAGACTCCTAAGGCAATCATTTCATGTCTGCTCTTGGCAACCGCTAATTTTCTCTTGGTAATCGGGCAAACAACAAGGGGCCCAACGAGAAGAAATGAATAAAAAATCATCAGGGCAGAAAAAGTATAAACTAAGATGGCGACAATATTTGTCGCTTCAGTAATATCATAGGATGAGGAATTAAAATATGGGACGAAAAAAGAAATGAGAGATGTGGCAAAAATCAGGCCTAAAAGTCCAGTAATTAAAAAGATAAAAAGATCTGCAAAAGCTAACCAAAATGTGACAGTTAAGAATATGCGACAAACTTTTTTCATGCCTCTTATTCCTCTACGTTCGTATAGACGTTTTGAACATCTTGGAGTTCATCCAGCATATCTGATAATTCATGGAATTTACGAGAATCTTCTGAATCATCAAGTTTGACGGGGTCGTTTGGCAAGAAAGTCACTTCTGCCACTTCAAAATCTTCGATGCCCATGCCATTTAAAATATCTCGAGCAGACCCAAAGAATGAAGGCTCTACTAATACTTCAATAGTGCCATCATCATTTTGATTGACTTCGCGAACATCAATATCCGATAAAATTAAGTTTTCTTCCACTTGATCGCGGTTGGTTCCTTTGAAGACAAATAAGCCAGTTTCAGTAAAGTTGAATAAAACGCTGCCCAGGTGTCCGCCTTTTTTAGTGATTGCGGTTCTGACTTCGACAAAAGCCCGATTGCTATTGTCGGTTAAAGTGTCAATAACAAATAGAGAACCGCCAGGACCAAAAGCTTCATATCGCCCGCTAGAATAAGCTTCGGCAGAACCGCCTTTTGCTTTTTGAATGGCGCGCTCAATGACGTCGCGAGTGACGTTTTGGCCTTTCCATTTATCAATAGCCGAGCGAAGGGCGAGATTCATTGCTGGATCTGCTTCTCCGGACTTGGCTGCCATATAAATTTCTTTTGATGCTCTCATAAAGAGGGCGCTTTTTTTAGCAGCTGTGGCTGCCATTGATTTAGCTCTTACTTCGTGTGCTCTTCCCATAAACAACACCTCCTATAGCCGTGAAAATTCTAGCAAAGGTTTAACTTTATTTAAAGTTTAATATTTTACATCTTCCAAAACGAGGCCTTCGCTAGGCGCCTTGTAACGGACGATTTCTCTGACTTTATTTTCTTGCAAATGTTCAGAAATAAATGTGATGGATTCTCGCTTTTCTCCAATTGCAATCGCGGTTCCAACCATGAAGCGAATCATATATTTCATGAAGCCGTCACCATAAAAATCAATGCGAATTTTATTTTCATCTTCCATCACTTCAATGCGGACTGTCCTCACAAAAGCTTTCTCATCTTTCTCTTTGGAAGTGAAATCTTGAAAAGGATGAGTCCCTTCAAATGCCTTAATTGCTGAGATAAAAAGTCCAGCATCAAGCGGCCTTAAAAAATGGTAGGCAAATTCATTGGTAAAAGGATCATTTTCTCCGAGGAACAAGGTGTAGGAGTAATGCTTTTCTTTTGCGGAAAATCGAGCGTGAAAGGAATCGTCAATTTCTGTCAGCGAAACGAGGTGAATATCGCGAGGCAATAATTGGTTGCAGGAGTATCTTAATTTATTAATATTCGTATCATTTTTAACCTCAAAATGAAAATACTGTCCTCGAGCATGAACGCCTGCATCAGTTCTCCCGCTTCCGCAAATTGAAGTTTCGACGTTTAAAATTGTCGATAAAACTTTTTCAATTGCTTCTTCGACGGTCGGGCCATCTGGTTGCCTTTGCCAGCCTTGATAAGCGGTTCCTTTATATGCAACTTTTCCTAATAATTTCATAAATTGCTGACTAAAACCCCGGGGTAATTTTGAAAATTACCTCAAATAAATTAATCCCATTTTGAGATATTTGATCGAAAACAAATAAGGTGATAATTCCGCCGATCAAAATAAATGTCGAAGCGAAAGCAAACGCATCCGCGAGCCTAAAACGAAGAATGTGATAATGTGTTCGTTTGGCTTTAGGATTATATCCTCTAACCTGCATTGCGTTAGCTAATTCCTCTGACCTTTCAATAGCAGAAACGAAAAGAGGAATAATTAATGAAATGATAGCTTTAAAGCGCTTGAAGATTCCGCCATGATTGAAATCAACTCCTCGAGAAGATTGGGCTTTCATAATTCTCGCTGTTTCATCTAGCAGGGTTGGAATAAATCGCAAAGCGATTGAAATTGTCATCGCAATTTCATGAGCAGGAAAATGTATTACTTTCAAAGGCGTCATATACCATTCAAGACCATAGGTTAAGTCCATAGGTTTGGTGGTTGATGTCAAAATCATCATCAAAATAAGCATTAGCAATAGACGCAATATGATGTATCCGGATTGGTAGAATGCCATCCAATAGATGGGATAACCATTAATGTAAAACGCTACCGTCGTACCTGTGTAACTGCTATTTGGAATGAATATATAAACAGCGACGACAAATAAGGCTAAAAACCACATTCCGCGGAGGCTTCTAAATAGCTCAATAAAGCTGACACGGGAGATAATCATGAGGGTCAAGAAAAGCACAAGATATATGCCGCTCAAAAGAAGAGTTGTGGACATCACTTTGAATTGAAAGAAAATGATGACCATCAAGGCGATTGCTAAAAACAGCTTATTCCTCGGGTCGAGGCGATGAGCGAAAGTATTATATGGGGTGTATCTGCCTAAAGAAATGCTATTCATGATTTCTCTTCCATTTCTTTATTTGCATCACTAAATCAGTAGTCTCTTTTATGCTGTCAATATCAATAGGCAAGCCTTTGTTTTTCAGCTTGTTAGCGCATTGAAATAAAGGAGGTATCTCGATAGAAAATTGCCTGACATCTCCTCTAAAAAGTTCGCTAGGGGTTCCCTCGAAAACTAGCAAGCCTTCATTCAAAACAAAAACCTTTTCGCAGTATTTAATGACCAGATCCATATCGTGAGTCACAAGAATAATTGTTGTCCCATGATTATGCATTTCGTCAACTAAAGACATGATGTCATTTGCGCCTTGTGGATCTAATCCTGCAGTTGGTTCGTCCAGGACTAAAATATCGGGTTCAATGGCCAAGATACCGGCGATAGCAACTCGCCTTTTCTCTCCACCGCTTAATTCAAAAGGTGATCGTTTAAAATAGGACTCATCTAATCCGACAGAAAGTAAAGCCTCATGTGCTTTTTTGAGAGCGTCTTCGTTATTGGCTCCAAAGTTTTTCGCTCCAAAAGCCACATCCTTTTCGACGGTCTCTTCAAATAATTGGTATTCCGGAAATTGGAAGACAATAGCTAAATGCTTTCTTAGGTGTTTGATTTTCTTATTGCGACTTTTTTTATGTGTGATGATGAAATCGCCGACGTGAATCTCACCTTTGGTAGGAATTAGAAGAGCATTTAATGTTTGAATCAAAGTAGATTTGCCGCTTCCAGTTTGCCCTAAAATAGCACAGTACGAGTGATCATCTATTGCTAAAGAGACTCCTTTTAAGGCTTCAGTTTGAATGGGAGACTTAGGCAAATAAGTATAGAAAAGATCATTTACTTGGATTGGCATATGGCCTCCACAACTTGATCGATATCTTCGGAGATAGGAATGCTGATATCAATGGTATTTAATTGAGCTTTTAAATCTAAAATAAATGGCATATCCAAACGATATTTACTCAATACTTCTCTTTTAGAGAACACTTCGTTTGGACGGCCGCTGAGAACGATTTTTCCTTGCGACAAGACTATTACTTCGTCGCTTAAAAATGCCTCTTCGATGTCATGAGTAATGGAAATAATGGTCAGCTCTGGATTTTGCTCTCGCATTTTTTTGATGATGTTGATAATCTCAAGCTTTCCATTGGGATCTAACATTGAGGTCGCTTCATCAAAAATGATTATTTTAGGCGAGAGCGCTAATGCTCCGGCGATGGCCACCCGCTGCTTTTGCCCACCTGATAACATACTCGGCTCTTTGTTGAGATATTTTCCCATGCCAACTTCATCAGCGAATGTAGCAATTATTCTCTTCATCTCGGAATGAGGAATTTGCCTATTTTCTAAGCCAAAAGCAATATCGTCTTCAACAGTAGAGCCAATGAATTGGTTGTCTGGGTTTTGAAAAACGAGACACATCATCGAGCGTATTTCGTTAATTGTCTTTTCATTGAGAGGAAGATCGTTAATAAAAATATCTCCACCATCTCGCTCTAAAAGTCCAATAAGCAATTTTGCTAATGTGCTTTTGCCAGAGCCATTGTGTCCGACGATGGAGATATGAGATCCCCGAGGAACGACAAAGGAGACATCAGATAAAACCGGATGGCTTTTATCGTATGAAAAACTTAAGTTTTTAACAACTATTTCATCCATAGGGGTAATTATATCATGTTGAATATTTTAAAAAAATATCAATTTGACATGATATCAGTGCTTTTTTTGTGAGATCGCAGATGATAATTTCTCTTTTGCTTTTTTTAAAGCGTAATACACTTGAGACTTTGTCCACTTAAATATTTTCATGATCTCGGCAGGCTCGTATCCTTCAATAGTCAGTATCATTACTGTCTTTTCTGTTTCCGTAAACCCATTATTTGAATCGTTGATAATTTCGAGAAAAGTATCTTCAACAATTCCCTTTTCCATCGTTAAATCTGGCTCGCCGATGATTTGGTCATTAGAAAAGTAATCATCGTTTTGTTGGTCTAATGAAACGCCATTGAAAGTTTTGGCATGATGATAATATGAATTCTGTTGATTGTACTTAATCAGTGCATTTGTCGCGATGGTTCGCCAATACGGATAGAACAATTGGATGTTGTTAGAAAAATTCTTAATCGCGATCAAAATTGTACTTTGAGCCACTGAGCATAAGTCATCGATCATAATCCCACTTTGTCGATTTGTGTTATAAAAAGTGATCGCTAAACCATATGAATATTTTTGGTAGCGAAGACAAAGATAATGAAGCGCATCGTAATTTCCGGTCTGGGCTAAAAGAACGCATTCTTCATCGCTAATTCCATTTAGTGACATAAAAATCCCCCTTTCTTGGGAGATTTCTATTACTTATTTCTTATTCGGCTCAGCAAGATTCCAGTTGCCACTGAAGCATTGAGAGAATTCAAATGCCCCAATAGAGGAATTTTAACAACATAATCTGAATTTTTAAGAGTTAGTTGCGAGATGCCTTTTCCTTCGCTGCCAATTATTAGAGCAGTTGGAAAATCATAAGAAAGATCAGAATAATTCATTGTGCCAGCCCCATCTGTGCTGACAATCCAGAAGCCATTTTCTTTCAACGTTCGAACCGCATTATTGAGATTGCTGGCTAAAACAACAGGAACGTAATTAATAGCGCCGGCAGAAGTTTTAGCCACGGTAGCGTTCAAAGGAACTTGTTGGTGCTTAGGAATAATGACACCGGTGACATTAAAAACATCACAGCTTCTTAGAATCGCTCCAAAATTTTGTGGATCATTGATGCCGTCTAATAAAACGATTACGGGGTGCTCGGCTTTTTTAGACAATTTGAGAATGTATTCTAAAGAAAAGTATTCATATTTTTTGACTTCAGCAACTACTCCTTGATGAGGAGCAAAGGAAGTCATCGAGTCTAATTCGCTTGGATTGAGAAGCACAGTCGCAATGTTTTTGGCAGATGCTAAATCACAAATATCACATTTTTTTAGCGAGGAACTAACGAATAGCTTGGTCACTTGTCCCGAGAGAATGGCTTCTTTAACAGAATTTCTCCCATAAATTAAATTATCGAATTTATTCATATTAACTTATTTTTACACTACAAGATATTCCTTTCCATCAAGATGCTTCTAAGGCTGTCAGAAAGAGCGAAATCTTTGTTAGCTTTCGCTTGAAGATAATCATTGTAATTTTTTCTATCTTCTTCAGTGAGTTGGACATAGGAAATATCCAAACCTAGAACGTAAAACATATCGGTTAATGTTTTAAACAAATCATTGGCCTTTTGCAGATTTATATCTCGATTTCGCAGAGTTTGATTGGATTCTTTAATCACTTGATAAACCTCTGCAAGAGCATTCGCAGTATTTAAATCATCCGCCAAAGCATCCATAAACTTATCGATATAAATTGGCTTTCCTTGACTAAAATCAACATTTTCGATTTGCAGTTTTAAAGCCATTTGCCGATAAGCTGCTAATAATTTGTTAACCTCTTGAGTTGCGGCGGTAACGGTTTCGTCAGTAAAGTTTACCGGCTGCCGATAGTGAGTGTTAAGGATGACCAAACGGCAGGTCGGTCCTCCGAATTTTTCAATCATGTCTTTTGCTAGCACAACATTGCCCAATGACTTCGACATCTTTTCCGATCCGAAATTGATAAAGGCATTGTGAAGCCAATACTTTGCTATTTTATTGTGATGCATGGCTTCCGCTTGAGCGATTTCGTTTTCATGGTGAGGGAATTTTAAATCGTATCCTCCGCCATGAATGTCGATATAGTGCTTTTTAAAAATGGTGTCGATCATCACGCAGCACTCAGTGTGCCACCCGGGGCGACCTTTGCTCCAAGGAGCATCCCACGAGACGCCTTCCAATGTTTTCTTCCACAGGACAAAATCGAGAGGGCTTTCTTTTTTATCGTTCTCTTCGATTCTGGCTCCCACTAATAAATCGTTAATATTGATTTTGCTCAATGCTCCATAATCCGAGATTTTGGAAATGCGAAAATAAACATCGCCGTCCACCACATAGGCGGCGCCTAATTCCACCAATCGTGAAACGTAAGCGATAATCGACTGAATGTATTCCGTTACTTTGGGAGTAATGTTTGGCAGCATGCTTCCAATTTTTAAAGATGTTTTCTTGAACTCTCCAATATAAAATTCCGTCAATTCTGATTCAGTTTTTCCTTCTTTTGCGGCTTCCTTGATGATTTTGTCATCCACATCAGTGAAGTTGCTGACAAGAGTCACCTCATAACCTAGATAGGTAAAAAAGCGGCGCAGCGTGTCAAAAACCACGACTGGTCGCATGTTGCCGATATGGGGATAATTGTAGACTGTTGGGCCGCAGACATACATGGAGACTTTTCCTTCATGGATGGGCGCAAAAGGTTCAACAGTGTTAGACAAAGAATTATAAAATCTTATATTCATAAAAAACTTACACTTCTATTCTATGAAAATGGGACAAGTTTTCATATGTTTTCTTGTCCCACTATTCAAAATCGTTATTTTTTATTCGGATATTTCTCGCGATGAGCATTATAGGAAGTGTGCAATAACTCTTCCGCTAATTCGCTGCCAGGTTCGCCGAGGAACTCTTTATAAAGCCTTTGGATATCTTTATTGTTGTGTGATTGACGAATGACTTGTCTCTCATCTTCGCTATAGAGAACGCTGGCTCTCTTTTTGCAATATGTATCGAGAATATCATCTTCTTCATTGGGAAGGAGAAGGGGTTTCACATATGGTTGACCACCACCGTTAATGCATCCGCCGGGGCATCCCATGATTTCAATGAAGGCATATGGAGATTTACCGTTCTTAATGTCATCTAATAGTGGCTTGGCGTTCTTCATGCCAGAAGTAACTGCAACTTTAATAACTGTGCCATCGATATCGATAGAGGCTTCTCTGACCGCTTCTAAACCGCGGACATTGTGGAATTCAATGGCAGAGTATTCTTTGCCAGTCATCCAGAAATAGGCTGTTCTTAAAGCGGCTTCCATGACGCCTCCGGTTACACCGAAGATAACGCCAGCGCCAGAATAATCGCCCAATAAATCAGAATCAAATTCTTCATCGGGTAGTTTCTTCCAGACGATGCCAGCGCGGCGAATAAGCTTGGCTAATTCGCGTGTGGTTAAAACTGCATCGACATCATGGGCCATCTCAGGGCGAGAACGCTCATACTTTTTCGCTGTGCAAGGCATGATCGAGACGACGAAGATATCATCAGGATTCAAATTATGACTATTAGCGAAATATGATTTGATGATCGCCCCGACCATCATATGAGGAGATTTGCATGTTGAAATGTGAGGGATAATCTGAGGATAGAAATATTCCATGTAATTGATCCAGCCTGGCGAGCAAGAAGTGATCTGAGGAAGGACTCCTTTGTTTTTAATTCTGTGGAGTAGCTCATTAGCTTCTTCCATGATGGTGAGATCAGCGCCAAAGTTGGTATCAAATACGCGATAGAAACCTAAGCGGTGCAAAGCAGCAACCATCTTTCCAGTTCCTGGTGTTCCGATTGGCTCATCAAATTCTTCTGCTATAGCAGCGCGAACTGCGGGAGCGGTTTGAACGATGACTTTTTTGCCAGCCTTGATAGCTTGATCGACTTTATCGATTTCGCTGTGCTCCATTAAAGCGCCAGTTGGGCAGACATTAACGCATTGTCCACATTGCAAGCAAGGGGATTCAGCAAAGCTGCGATTTTGAACTGGGCCAACGATCGTGTGGAATCCGCGATTCTCATAGCCGAGGATAGAAATACCTTGGGCTTCTTTGCATCTCTCAATGCAGCGGCCACAAAGAATGCATTTGGCAGTATTGCGAATGATTCCAGGAGCGATTTCATCGACGGTGGTTTCGGAGAATTCACCGATATATTTTTGATCGCGAGCGCCTACTAATTCGGCGACATGTAAAAGCTCACAGTGGCCATTTTTGGGGCATTGTAAGCAATTCTTTTCGTGGTTGCTAAGGATTAGTTCAACAGAAGCTCTACGCGCTTCAGTAGCACTCTGGGAAGAGATGCTGATTTCCATGCCTTCGCTGACAGGATAGACGCAGGAGGCGCTTAATCCTCTGGCGCCTTTAATTTCAACGAGGCAGACGCGGCAGCTCGCTAGAGAGTTTTTGCCGTGATTGAATGAACAGAGGGAAGGAATGACAAAGCCACATTTGCGGCAAGCTTCTAAAACAGTTAAACCGGAGTCAACTTGGAAGGGTTTGCCTTCGATTTTAATATTAACTAATGACATATCTAATTTCCTCCTTATTTCTTGATGATGGCATTGAAGCGACAGGCTGCCATACATGAACCGCATTTAACGCAGTTCTTTTGATTGATTTCGTGAATGAAAAGACGGGGATTCTTCTTTGAAGGAGCATCGGTTTTGACGATGGTATTTGTGGGGCAAGCGCGAGCGCATAGTCCACATCCAAAGCAAGCTTCAGGAACGATATGGTATTGCATCATGCTCTTGCAGACGTGAGCAGGGCAAACGTGATCGACGACGTGGGCGCGATATTCCTCTGGGAAAGCGGTCATTGTCGAGACAATAGGATTCGCAGCAGTTTGGCCCAGGCCACAGAGAGAATTAGCTTTGATGATAGACGATAATTCTTTGAGATTTTCTAGATCTTGCAAAGTCCCTTTGCCATCGCAAATATTGGTGAGAATTTCTAAGACTCTCTTGGTTCCGATTCGGCAGGGAGAGCATTTGCCGCATGATTCTTCGGTGATGAAGGTCATATAGAACTTAGCCACATCGACCATGCAGTTATCTTCATCCATGACGATAGCGCCACCTGATCCCATCATGGAACCATGAGCGATTAAAGAAGCATAGTCAATCGGAGTATCGAGATCTTTTTCGGTTAAGCAACCGCCAGAAGGACCTCCAGTTTGAATAGCTTTAAATTTCTTATTATTTGGAATGCCACCGCCAATATCAAAAATTAATTGGCGCAAGGTCGTTCCCATCGGGACTTCTACTAAGCCAACATTGTTGACTTTTCCGCCGAGAGCAAACACTTTTGTGCCCTTGCTATCAGCAGTTCCAAAGGAAGCGTAATGATCCGCGCCTTCACGGAGAATGAATGGAACGTTAGCTAACGTCTCAACGTTGTTGATAACGCTCGGCTTGTCCCATAATCCTTTGACGGCTGGGAATGGAGGGCGTGGACGAGGCATGCCTCTTTTTCCTTCGATGCTATTTAATAGGGCGGTCTCTTCGCCGCACACAAATGCGCCAGCGCCTAAGCGAATATGGCAGCGGAATGAGAAATCAGTTCCGAGGATATGGTCGCCCAATAATCCTGCTTCTTCTAATTCAGCAATCGCTTTCTTTAAGCGCTCGACAGCGACAGGATATTCAGCACGCACATAGAAGTAACCATTTTTAGCGCCAATCGCGTATCCGGCAATCATCATGCCTTCGATAACGTTGACGGGGTTGCCTTCAATGATGGAGCGATCCATGAATGCGCCAGGATCTCCCTCATCGCCATTGCAGATAATGTATTTTTCTTCAACATTCATGTTGTAAGCAAATTGCCATTTTTTGCCAGCAGGGAAACCGGCGCCGCCACGGCCGCGTAGACCAGATTTTAAGACTTCATTAATGACTTCTTGACGGGTCATATGGAGAGCTTTATTGAGCGCGACAAATGCGCCATCGCCAAAAGCTTCATCGATATCTTCAGGATTGATCTCGCCATTGCCTCTCAAAGCGACATCGCGCTTCTGCAATTTGTAGAAGTTAATATCGTGTTGCTTTTGGGCTTTTTGTTTGGTGACTGGGTCAACAAATAATAGGCGTTCGACGATTCCGCCACCGATGATATCTTTTTCGATGATTTCTTCGACGTCGGCAATTTTTACTTTGGTGTATAGAGTTTCTTCAGGGAAGATTTTAACAAATGGGCCTTGTGAGCAGAATCCGAAACATCCAACGATGTTGGCAGTTACTTTATCGCCAATTCCTTTTTCTTCAATCAGACTCTTGAATTTAGCTAAAATTTCAGCGGATTCGCTGGATAAGCAGCCAGTGCCACCACAGATAACGATAGCTCTGTGGCCATCTTGGCAATGGAATTTTTTCTCGAGGCAAGCACCGCAGTGACTGATTTTGTCTAATAGTTGTTTTTCATTAGCAACAACATCAATTTTGGTCATAGTTAGCGAACCTCCACTTCTTTATTTTTGTATTCGTTAACAATCTTAACGACATCATCAACTTTAACTTGGGGATAAACTTTTCCGTTTATGGAAACAGCTGGCGCGATAGCGCAAGCTCCGATGCAGCGGAGAACATCGATGGTAAATAGTCCATCGAGAGTTGTCTCTCCGGATTTAATCCCTAGCACTTGGGAGAACTTGTCTAAAATTAATTGTGAACCCTTAACATAGCACGCTGTGCCGAGGCACACACCAATAACGTATTTGCCTTTTGGGGTCAAAGAGAAAAATGAATAGAATGTCACCACTCCGTAGATTTCACTGACTGGTGTTCCAGTCAAATCAGAAATTAGTTCTTGAACTTCAAGAGGAATGTATCCATATTCCTTCTGAACATCTTCAAGAATCATCATTAATGGGGTTGGTTCATCTTTGTAACGATTAACTATTTTGGTAATTAACGCTACAGCACTACTTTGTAAATGCGCCATAATAACCTCCTATTTGGTTTATCGCATAAAACCAGCCTTTACATTTTACGCAGGTATGCGCACATTGACAAGATTAAAAGTGGCATTAGCCTCTCACAAATGGCAGAAAATAAAAAATCTCGGCTTTTTGGACCGAGATTTATATTAAATCTGGATTATAGGATGACGACTGTTCCGTCTTCTTTAATCTCTAGCTTATCGCCAGTCTTGACGGTTTCTAAGAACTCTTTTCCTAATTCATCGATAGCGATGACTGGGCTATTTTCCCAAATACGGGCGAGAACAATGCCTGATCCTGCAAGAGAATCAATGTGCTCAGAGAATAGGAATGCAGCTGGCGCAATCTTCATCGCACAGATGGTTTGAATGACTAGGCCACCAGTTGTTGAACCAATGGTAATTGGCAAACAGAGGATCTTATTGGTCACATCTAATCCATACAGATCTTTGTTTCCTTGATCTGAGATAACCGCGTTCTTTTTGTTACCAACGACCGCTTTTTGGAATGAGGCCAATGTGTTGACACCTTGATGAGAGACAACAGCCTCAGCAGTCAAAGTGCCGGAAGCTAAAACTCGACCCTTGAATTGTTTCATTTTATTTGCCTCCTTGCCAATGACAAAGTTCAAGATTTCTTCGTCCTTGTAATATCTCGCGAGTGAATAAGTTCTTAGCTTATTTGAAGAAGTAATAATTCTCTTCTTTTTGGTCAACGGGTTATTGGTATACATCAGTGGGCATATGCTTGAGAGCTTCGCACCAGTGCTCATGAGCAAGGCATGCTTTTCAGACTTTTTAAACTTCTCAACGACATCAGGAGAAGAGGTTAATATTGTTCTAACAACAACTTTCTTTTTCCCTGTTTCCTTTAAACCATTAGCAATCTTATCTGTCCAATCACAAAGCTGTTGATAGGTGAGGTGAGGACAGCCGATGAAAACGAGATTTCCTTTTTTGGTTTTGTCTTTCCACATAATGGGATATTCGCGGTAGACACGCTCTAATTCGGCATCATCAATAACGTATTCTTTAGCGTTTGGAACAAGCAATTTCTCCGCAAATTCTTTTGCTTCTGGTGTTAAATTAGCAATATGGTAAAGTCCGACAGCTCCATTAGAGGCTGTGGCAGCTCCAAAATCTTTGAGATATCCAATAGCAAAATCATTGAGTTCAGTGCCGAGATATTTGTCTAGGCCTTCAACGTAAGGAACGTCTTCCATTACTTTCATGCCAATGGCGGAACCCAAGATCTGGGCTTCTGGTATCTTGCTGGTTTTGACGATGACACGCCAAGTGGCCTTTCTTCCTTTGTCGGTTAAAAATCCAAACTCAGGAACGTAACCAAGAATTGATCCGAAGAGGTCTAGCATACCAGAGTTACGATTGCATCTTGCTCCAAGAACGGAGTTAGCAAAAACGACAGCAGAGCTTTCCGCCCATGATAGGATGTCACCTTTCTGAGGGATGTTTCCAACTTCTGGTAAATAGGATGTGCAAGTAAAAGCATTAGGGTCCCGGAGACCGACTTTTGTCAGCTGAGCTTCATAGCGCTTTTGCTGAGAGAAAAGTATCTTGCTATAGACTAGCTTGTCGAGCAGGGAACACTTCACATTTTTGTAATCATAAGGACGTGGATCGACAGTGAATTTTCCTTTGGTGTGAATGTCTGCTTCATTCAATCTGTCCATTGTTGAAAACAAGGGCTTGCAGATACCAATTCCAAACGAAGTGACAAGATGTCCTTCATCGTGTGTGACTTTGATCAAGCGAGGGGCTTCAAACATATCGCCAAACATCACGACTGTCTCCATGATTTTGGCCATTGTCTCGCCTTTTTTGCCGCTTAAAATGTCGCGTTGCTCGCTAGTTAATTCCATTTTCGGCTCATACATAAAAACGTTTTCTCCTTTTCTTTAGTAGACGTGAACGTAATTCATTACCTAAATAATAGCACCATTTTGCTAAATTGTTATACAACACCTTCGTTTTTAATTTAATATAGGTAGTAGAGTAGTAGAGGTAATACTTATGAAAGAAATCTATAGTCCACTTTTTACACCGTGGAAAATTGGCAATGTTGAGATTAAAAATCGCATCGTCATGACTTCAATGGGTGGAACAAGCCTTTT
>Ga0116170_10000340_pt1 | contig 49449 bp, 44 predicted proteins | sample AD_JPNHW1_MetaG_FD_89797 | JGI IMG/M metagenome (GOLD analysis project Ga0116170, IMG submission 89797) | Active sludge microbial communities of municipal wastewater-treating anaerobic digesters from Japan - AD_JPNHW1_MetaG | ecosystem: Engineered > Bioreactor > Anaerobic > Digestate | place... | reverse complement strand
CTCAACGGAAAAAAAGTTTAAAAAGGAGTATGCCTGCAGGTTTATTGAAATGCGGAATACACCGCATGTTGGTTTGCCAAGCGAAACATCAATAATCATCATTAGTGGGGCAGCTTTCGATATAATAACGATTTAAGGTTTGATTTTTTCAACAGGGGCGATTTTCAGCTTTTTGACTTCCTCCATGACATGGTCGAGATACCCGTTTCCGTTGAGTTCATCATGATAAATCTTGTGCATATCAATCAGGTCTTCGAGATCATCGGAAGTGACTTGGTCGTCGTTAATATATTTTCTTCCGAGGCATTTGATTTTATCATATAAGAGTTGGCGGACACCCGCGCGGACGCCGTCTTTTTTCGCTCTGCGGTCATGGATGATGCCGAATAATCCGCTGATCAAAGCCGAAAGCGCGCCGCTGCCGAGAATGGCAATGATAATCTCCACGGCGATTTTTCCTCCGGTCAGAAGTTTTCACTGTCGGTCGGATTGTTTAGCAAGCCGAAAATGGTGAGGATCTGGAGCACTGCTGTAATGATACCGGTGATGGGAGCGCTCCACGCTGAGCCGATGACCCCCGTGAGGACGAGAATGGTGAGTACCTGCGAGGCCAAGCTCGACCAAAAAACCGGAGATTTCAACCTGTTCTGTTTCATTTTATAACCATCCTTTCTCGGATCTAATAATTTTTTGGGCTTTTCTCTTAAAAATCACTTGATTTATTAAAATATCAACAATTTTTCCTTTTTATATTTTGCAATGAGAGGCCCATGCAATCGTATATATGCCGGCAGCGTTTTATGATTGCACGGACGGACCCGCTCTATAATATCCGATTCGAAAAGCAGATGTGCTTGGCAAAGCAGGGTTGACAAAATATTCCGGTCAGGGTAAAATTCATGCTAAATACCCTTCTCAGAGAGAAGCGGAAGGAATTTTCAATACTGCCGCATTAAAAATAACTGTATGGTAATGAAAGGGCCGGTATTAGAATGGCAATATTTTTCCCGGGATCGAATTTTAAACTTTCGAAGACGGGCAGGAATTTTAATCTCTTTTTTATAATCGCGGCGATCGTGATTATAACGGCACTCGCGGTCACTTTGTTTATTTGGAAGCCTGTATCCGGAATACCGGGACGAGGCGTTTGGAACGGGCGTACATATGCCAACCGAGAGACCGGTATTTCTCTTGTCGTGCCCGGCGACTGGCAAATCAAGAGTGACGCTGACATCATCGAGAGTTTCAATTACAGTCCGGATATATATAAAGATCTTGGGAGATATTCGGATTACGTCGATGCCTTCATCAGTAAAACCGATGATTCGAAGTTATACATCAGGTTTTACGACGTTGTTGCATCCTCCGCAACCGCATTGGATCAGGCACAGCTGAGTGCACGGCAGTTGAAAAGCCCCGTGAATTTCGGAGCTATTCGTTTGAAGGCCATTCCGGAAGATATCACAGCAGTTGAGATCGGCGGACTGACCTATGAACGGTTTGCCTATACTCTTGCCGGAATTGATAATGCGAGATTTATCGAATATTACCGCTGTCTTGAAGGAGATACCGGCGAAATATTCGTTCAACTCAACTTGACAATATTTGATGAGACCACGGAAGGCGAATTTTTAGCATTGTTTAAAGAAATGCAATAATTAAGAAACCAAAGGGAAACCCACGATGCTGTTAATCATAAAATACGGCCAACGCAAAAGCGTTTGGCCGTATCTTTTCGTTATAAAAATATTACCCGGCTGAAGGAGATCTTGTCAGCGCATCCCGAATCGCAAGCAAAATGACTTTGCTGCTGCAGGTCGCGCCGGTAATCGCGTCGACTTGAAGCGACTGGGCTTGTATGACTTTCCCCGGAATCGCTTCCGCAGCGCCGCCCTGACCGTTGATGTGTTTGATCAAGTCTATGTTTGTGATTATGTGGTTCTTGACGGTAACCGAAACCTCAGCCGAAATAGGGAAAGCGTTATATTCGCCTTCATATGTTCCGTCCGCAACAGCAGATAAGTCGATGTCCGAAATCTGAGTTTGGGTAAGCGCATTGAGCTTTTTTGAAACAGATGACATAAAAATCACCCCTGCGGCGACTAACACAACAACAATGATCAGAATGATGAGTAAAACCTTAATTGTTTTCCGCATGAGCTTACCCCTCTGTCAGATTGCGCTCAAACGGCGGACAACCTCATCGATCTGAGCCTCCCGGTTTTCGCTCGACCAGCATATGATACCATTCAATGTAACGTCCGCCCCTTTTTCTTTGCAGGCGGCCGTTATCTGGCGGATTGCTTTGGTACCGCCCATCCAATTGGCTTTGAGTTGTTTTGTGATAAAACAGGCGGCCTTTTTACCCGAAAGGGATGATATCTGAGCCAAGTAGGCAGACATGCCTTTTGCGAGCGAAAATGCCTGTACGGGAGACGCAAAGACGACAGCGTCGTAGACATCGACGGCAGGCGCTGATCTGAGCCGGGAAACCATGCCGGTCTTGGGATCTTTGTCAGCCTCGATTTTTTCCAAAGCCACCGTATGCCCGGCGGATTTGAGCGCCTGCTCGAGTTTCTGCGCGACCGAAAGGGTGTTTCCGGTCTCGGAATAGACAATCAAACCGATATTCATATATAAACTGCCGCCTTCCTGTACTTGATGGTATCACTGTAAAACAGAATTCATTGTATGTCAAGTATAATATTATGAGAACAAAAACCGTACGATTTTCAAAGCGCAAGGGTTCAGTTTGAGTGTGACTCCGCCTGATTTTAAGGGAAGTTCTTCGATAATGTTTCCCGAGAGGTCGGTGAAATAGGCGCGTTTGATCGGGAGCGGGGAGCGGACTGTGACGGTGGTCTCTTTGCCCGCTACCTCCTGATAGGTGACTTCGATTTGGCCGTTTTGTTCGCGCATGCCCGTGACCAACACGTTTTCGGCGTCGTGGGTGAACAGCGAAAAGACCTCGGCGGGTTGAACCGGTTTATTTTGAACGGAAGGATTCGCTTTTTTAATAAAACAAGGCGAAACGGCTTTAAGCGCCTGTGCGGCGGTAGCAGGGGCATTGAGTTCAAGGGCGTATTCAAACGTGCGCATCGGCTCGCGCTCTGTCAACAGCACATTTTCGAGCGTCTGATTGCGGAAGCGATAGAGTTTATTTCCGTGATTATAGAGGTTGACCATTCCGCGTTCGGTTCGGACAGCGGTAAAATACAAGCTGCCGAATTTTTCGAGTTTGGTCTCTTCGACAATGCCGGAGCAGTTGCGCAAAACCGATCGGACGGGTGAAGCAAACGAAAAAGCGGCTTTGATCGAATTTTCCCAGGCGTCGCCGTGCAGGGTTTCATTGAGTTCCAAAGTTGTTTTGAACCGCAAAATACCCGAATGAGCAGTGAGTTCGATATCGGTAGTGAATGCGGCGGCAGTATGGCCGCTTTTTATCAGTTTGCCGCTGACCGAGACGGTCTGACGCAGAGCGCCGCTTTCGGAAAGCTCCACATGGTCGGTTCGCATAAAGTAATCCTTATAAGAGAGACCGATCTTTACAATCGGCTGACCGGACGGGTCGAGGACTTCAAGGATACCGGTACTCGTGTTGATTTTCAAGGTGAAGAAATCGTTATTAATGGGCCAATCATCAAGCCGAGATCCTTCGCAAGGAAACGTCTTGCACACGTTCCCCGGAGGAATTTTTCTTTCGAAAAAATCTTCATGCTCAGGATGACAGATTACCTCCGACCCGGATTCTTCGCTACGCGTGTCAAAGACGATACGCTGTTCAGGACGACGGATTTGTTTGAACAAGCGGAAGCCGTTTGCGGGCAGATTGAGTTCGAGCAACGTGCCGGATTCGGTGGGCTGAGACGGGATCGGTACGCCGTCGAGATAAGCAAATTCTCCTTTTTCTTTCACCTCAACCAGTATTGTTCGGGCGGGGGCGGGATTAAAAACGAGATCAGTATCCGGGTCACCAGATAACAGATTGCATAATTGATCAAGCCGGGAATCAAGCGCTCTTTCGGCGGACTCGAGTGAGGAGAGAAGTTTGCTTTCGGAACGTTCGCGCAAAGAGATTTGGTTGGCAGGGCCGCAGTAGTGAATCAAATTGCCCTGATCGCGCATGAATTCGCCGACGGTCTCGTAGGGGACGACATAATTGTCATGGCCTTCGTACTGCAAAAGGGGTTTCCAATTTACCGATCCGGACGGGGTTCCGGTCAGAGCGAACAGTGTGGCATCGGCTTGTTCAAGCGCAAGCAAAGAAAATTCGGCCTGTTGAACGAGACAGCCGTGCCGGTTGGCGCCGCCCGCATGTTTCGCGTGCAGCGATTCCCAGTTGTCGAGATTTAAAAAGTATCCGTCGAACTTCAGATCGTCGGCCTTGATATCATAAGTGCTTTCGGGTTGGCAGCGTTTGAAGTAGTCGGCAAAAGTGCAGATCTCACCGAAGACCGGGGCGTAAAACTGTATGCGGGTGAGTTCTTCACGGAATGGGCGATAATAAGACGCATCGCCGAGAGAAGTGGACACCACGATGTCGGGCGCGTGTTTTTCGGCCTCCTGCAATTTGATATGCAGATTGGCATAGGTGAAGTCGTACTCTTTTTCGGAGGGGTAGGAATGCGCCGGAAGCGTGGGGATTTCTTCACCGTCTTTTCCGCGCCAATTGATTAGCTTTTTGTCATCGCGCGGGACATCGCCTTGGTTATAAACGCGCCCCACATTGGCATGATAACCCGCGAGATTCAACAAAGCGGGTAGGGAAGAAGTAAAACCGAATTCCTGTGAGGCATAGGTTTTGACTTCCACACCGAAAAGCGATTTGACCTCGGTTTTTCCGAATTCAAACTGCCGCAGCATGGATTCGTTGGAATAGAGAAGCGGGTAGGGCTGAGAGTAGGTGCCGTTGACGAATTCGATCAAACCGGCCTGCGCGGCCTTTGCCATGCGGGCTTTGAGTTTCGGGTAGCGCTTGAAAAAGTGCTCCATCGCGCCCGCGCCGAAATCGACGCAGAACTTAAAATTGCGGCGCTCGACCCAACTTGTCATATTGGACAGAAATTCAGCGGTCTTTTGGGGCCAGTCAAATTCAAAATAGCCCGAGTCGGACAACATGCTGCCTGCATGGATGGTGTCGATGAAAAAGATGTCCTTGGAAATAATCCGTTTGCGGTAGTCGGCTAAGACCGTGAAAGCGTCTTTCAGACGGGATTGGCAGAGATCGAATTGCGACGAAACAAAGGCATCGGAGGCGGCAATCAAGTGATGCTCGAATGTGGGCAGGAAATCGTTGTCCCCGCAGAGCTCGCGCATGATTTGCAACGCATAGCCCGCTGCGTGAAAGTCCCGGTGCAAGTCCTCATCTTCTGTTGAACACGGAGTGGGCGTGATACCGGCGAGCGATAAAACGGTTTTACAGAGCAGTTTCGAGGCGTCGGAGAGCAGGCGGGGCAAGATCGGCTCGTGGATATGCGCGGTAATCGCCTTGAAAAAATCGGTGGTGAAAACGCCGGTATTACCGCATAAAAAACAATCCGGATTTTCGCCGATCAACGAAAGAACCTCGGCGTTTTTCGGAACGAGAATTTGAAATTCAAGGCCGGAGGGGTAGAGATAATCCTTTTCCGGCATGTGCCAGGTCTCTTTTAAAGAGGGGACTTTTTTTACAGAATCAATATTGCACCGATCATACAGCATCTTTTCGGACGGCTGAACGACAATTGCTTTTTGGGCCTTTGACTTGCAAAGATGGCCCTCCGTGGGAGAGCTGTCTTTGCATTCGGGAAGAACTATTAAATCATATTTACCGAATTCGACGCTGCCGATCGCGGTGCTGTTAAGCAATTCGGGCAATGTGCGGAAACAATGCAAGATTTCGGGGCTGAACAGCAGGGTGTAGCCGTAAGAATCCCACAATGACCATTTTCGGTATTCGCCGAATTTACCCCGATAGCGTTCGGGGCTGCCGATAAAAGCGAGTTTCATCAAATCAAAATCCTCGGTGATATCTTGTTTTCTAAAGCGGTTTTTATCGGAATGATGTCACAGGTGAAGCACGGGAAACGGTACCGTTCACCTTGCGGTTATTGGATTTCGGTGAACCTTTTGGTGAGCTCATTGATTTGGCTTTCACGCGTGTCGGAATTCCAACAGATGATACCGCTTGCAAGCAGCTCTGCGCCTTTCAAATTACAGGCGGCGGTGATCTCACGAATCGCACGATTGCCGCCGAGCCACGGCTTTTTGAGGCCCTGTGTGACAAAACCGTACACTTTCTTGCCGGACAGCGATGCAATCTGCGCCAAAAATACCTTCATGGGGCGAGCGAGTGAAAACGCCTGTACGGGGGCGGCGAAAATCACGGTGTCAAAGTTTGAGATGTCGGGCGGTGTTTCGACTTTACGGGATGCGTCGGAACTGGGATGATCGTCAACGGCTTTCACATTCTTAATAGCCACCATATGACCGATGGAACGCAGGGTGCCCTCGAGTTTTTGTGCCACCGAGAGCGTGTTCCCGGTTTGGGAGTAGACAAAAATGCCGATGTTCATACCATTTCCTCCTTTGAGGGTTGCGGGCTGTTAAAAGCCCTTGGTGGGATCTCCGTTTTTCCAGAAATCGTCGTATGTCACGTTCTCGGGCCACTTGGCGCGGCGTTCAATCGGTCCCGGGAATGCTTCCTCAGTATGGTGCGGCTCTGCCTGATACCAATAAGCCACGCTTGAATAATGGTCGGCGAACTCCTTGTTCTCGACCGTCCAAGCGTGCTCGATGTTGACGCGGATGCTCTTTTGGAACGGGATCGGGTCGAGGACATGGAAACGGTAGGCCGTGGTCTTGTCGCCGGGGTGGTTGATGCCCTGCGAAATGCTGAAGCCGGCAAAGGCCGTATGGTATACGTGCGGGCTCCACGCGGTTAAAAAGTAGTCCTCGGTACCGGTGCCCCAGATGGAGGGGTGTTCCTCGCCGTCGATGTAGATTTTTTCGTCGCCTTCGCCGAACCAACCGGGGATGAGCGCTTTTTCGATGTTCAGCGTCACACCGACATAGTGGCCTTTGCCCGTGGCTTCGAGAATGGTGTAGTCCTTGCCGAAAGCGGTCGGGTATTCCTGACGGTAGCGGGCGTGGAAGTACATCGTATCGGCGGGCAGAGAGTCGTATTTCTGCCAGTCGATATTCCAATAAAACGAGCGGATTTCCTTGTCGGCCTCGTTGGTAATCGTTAGTTTGGCATGCTTTTGAAACGGCATTTCAAACCAGCAATTGCGGCCGGTGCCGCCGTGCACTGAGGTGATCGGCAGCGAGATGCAGTCGGCCTGAATGCCGTGACCGGAGCCGAAAAAGTCGCCTAACGGGGCCTCGACGCTCGGGGTTTCCTCGTCGTCCCAATAAAAACGCAGTACAAGCATGCGGTTGAACATTTCGACGGCTTCACCCGCGACCGTGCACCACCAGTGAACGATTTTGCCGGGACCTTCCAAATCGGCCATAACCAGCGTTTCGCCGGGGGCGATGCTGCGAAGGTCGAGGTTGCCGCCGGTGCGGTCCCAGCTGCCCTCGCGTTTGGCGGTGAAGTCGCAGGGCTGTGTCAGCTTTGAAAACATAAAATTCCCCTTTATAACGATTTATCATATCAAATTTTGTGGGCTGGGTCACTGGTGTCTATTATAGACCAACAAGCCGAATTGTCAAGGAAAAAGAATGCAGGTTTACATTATAACGGTAATTAATGCAACATATTTGAACATAAATAAACGGAAATCCGATTACCGAATATGTTGACATATGGCCAAACGCGAGGTATATTTAAGATGTCAGCGCCGGCAAATACACGATAAGGGGTTAAGAAGTTATGGTATTCATGGAAGAACGGCAGCGGGAGATTGCCGAGTTAATCCGCAAAAACGGGAAGATCACGATCTATGAGATCGTGGAAAAGTACAATGTCTCCGGGGAGTCGGCGCGGCGCGATCTGCGGCTGCTCGACGAAAACGGGCTTTGCAAACGCACACGGGGCGGGGCGATCACGCCGACGCAGACGCGCATGATACCGCCGTGCAACCGAAATTACGATACGATGCCGATCTGGGAAACCGCCGACGCCATCGCAAAAAGAGCGGCGCAGGAAGTGCATGAAAACGATGTGGTTTATCTGACCAGCGGGTCGCTCGGGTATTTAATGCTGCGCCATCTGCCGCGCGACATCAAATATACGCTGGTAATCAACTCGGTCGATCTCGCAAACCGTCTGCGGGCATGGGAAAATGTCGAGGTCTGGCTTGCGGGCGGAAAGATGCGCCGAAGCGCGTCGATGGTTGACAGCATGGCGGCGGAATTCATCAAAAAGCTTCATTTCGATCTTTGCTTTATCACCGGTGCGGGAGTCACCGCGCAGTTCGGGCTCTCCAATGACACCGAAGAGACCGCAACTTTCCAGCGTGCCGTGGTCGCCAACAGCCGCAAGCGGATTTTGCTGATGCCGGGGCAGAAAGTGGGGCGCATCGCCTTTATTCAGGTCTGCCCCGTTGACAAATTCGACATGCTGATTTCCGATTGGGAAGGTATTGAAGACGAACTTGCAAAGATCGGGGAATCCGGCGTCGAGGTGATCGCGCTTGAAAAACCGGCTGAGTGATACAGAGCGCGAACAGTGCCTGCGCAATGCGATTTTAGACCGATATAAGAGCATCCGTCAGTTTGCTCTTGGGGTTGATGTGCCGTACAGCTCGATCATGACCGGACTTGCCAAAAGCATTACCGGAATGTCGTTCGACACGGTGATCAAGATTTGCAGGGCGCTGGGATTGAATCCGTTCGAGGTATGAAAAGAGGGCCGCGGCAGCGGCCCTCTTAGTTAACTTTCGTTAATATCTTTACGCAGTTAAATCAGAACTTGATCGGATCTTTCGCTGAGACGCGTTTCACGAGCAATAAAAACAGCAAGCCGACCACGAGAAAGAGGATGATCGAGCCGATGGCCCAAAGCAGCCCGTATTGTTCGGCGAGCGTGTTTTCAAACCCGTGATTGGTATACCAGTTGTGAGCGCGGAACGAGATGGTTCCGAAAACGAGCGGGCCGACAAAAGTCGATGTTCGGCCGGCAACCGAGAGGAATCCGTAGAACTCGGCGGATTTCGAAGACGGCGAGAGCTGGCTCACCATCGTACGGCTGACCGCCTGAACGCCTGAAAGCGAAAATCCCGCGATAAAACCGATGACAAAAAACAAAATCATGCTCTTGACAAAGAACAGGCCTGTAACTGCGGCGATCAAAATCAAAAGAGGGATGATAATCGCCTCTTTGCTGCTCTTTTTATCCGAAATACGGCCGAACAGTAAAGCGCCGAATGTGCCGGAGAACTGGATCAGAATGACGAAGAGGATGAGTTGTATCTGCTGCATGCCGAAAAGGGTCGCGCCGATGATCGCGGCAAAATCCATCAGCATCATAATCCCGTCATTGTAGATTAAAAAGGCGACCGTGTATTTGATGAACTCTTTATACTGTTTGACAGAGCGGAAAGTTTGTGCCAATTTATGAAATGCCAGCGAAATCGCATTTTTGCCGGCCGGTATCGGTTCCGAATCGTGCTTTTCCACGACCCACAGGAAAGATGGGATCGAAGATACCAGATAAATGACGGCGGTGATTAGAAACGTATAGGGGATGATTTGATTTTGATTTTCTTTGCCGACCAATTGAATCGGCAGCAGCACGATGAGCAGCGCGACGATGCCGCCGACCATACCGATTGCCCAGCCCTTGCCCGAGACGGACCCGATCGATTCGGGTGTCGATACGTCGGTGAGCAGCGAATCATAAAACACCTGAGCCGCGCGGTAGCCGATCTCGGCCAGGATGAAAAAGAGCATGCCTGTGAATACGTCGCCTTTTCTGACAAAGAACAGCATAGCCGTGAACACGACGGAAAGGACGGTGAATATCAGTAAAAACTTTTTTTTCGATTTGGTGAAATCCGCGATGGTACCTAAAATCGGTGAGATAATCGCCACGAGGATGGCTGCGGCTCCGACCGCAACGCCCCACAGGCGTGTCCCCTCGGCGCCGCCTACGACGACATTTTTGAAAAATGCGGAATAGACCGCCAGCAAAACAACGGACGCATAAGCCGAATTGCCGAAATCATAAAAATACCAGGAGCGCCGGGCTCTTTTTTCGGTTGTTTCAACTGCCTTTTGCATAAGTTTCTCCAATCGGCATGATTTATTGGGACATTCCATCATATTGGGTTATGCGGTTTTTTATGCCATCATTAAAACAAAAGAAGCCGATTCGTATTGAGCAATCGACTCCTTCCAATCAATTATTCGGTCTGAAGAAATCCGACTAAACCCGACTTGATTCTACAATAGACAGAAGGCCTTGTCAACCGTTCAACAGATAAAAGTCACAAACTCGTCACTGAAATAAAACTGAACCAATCCCTGACTTTGGGCAAGAACAATATCGTTGCGGGTTCTGCGTTTTTAGTTATGGCATTCGAGAATCAGGGCATGAACTTTTCGGCGTCCGCCAGCACGGCGGAAATGGCGGGATAATTCCCGTGGACATCAGAGATAAGGCGTATTTCATTGAATTTCCCTATTACTGTTTTAATCGATCATTGTGCCCGTTGTGTGTGCCAAGATTTCCTGACAGAGCGCAGAAGTTTCAATAACGGTTTCGCAGTTGATATAATACTTTGAACCGTCGGCGGCGGTGATCAGAATATAACTTGCGGCGGTTTTGTCCATGATGTTCAGATAAACGCTTTCGCCGTTCAGCTTGAATCGGCCTTTATAGATATTGCCGATTCCGGCACCGTTTGTCTTGGATTCGGGCTCGGGAAGCCGGGTGGTCTCCTGCGTGACGCCTGCGCCGGAAAGAGAAATGTCGGTTCCGAACTGGCCTGAGATGGTCATGACATTGCCTTGGAATGCATAAGCGGGCTTTGCCTTGCTGCCCGCCAGCAGCCAGATCACAAAACCGGCGGTCATAATGAGAAGCACAACGATTAAAATCGCAACGATGATATTTGATTTCTTGCTGATTTGTTCGGGTGTGTTCATAAAAATACCTCTAAAAAGAATCGGACTATATTGTTGCTATTTTAGCATAAATAATGGGAAATGTCGATTGAAATGATACTTTGCGTAAACTCACAAAATTGAAAACAGGGGACAAGTTCCTGTTTCAGGTCTATCATGTATTATGTCTTTTTTCGCATATTTCGGCAAAAATCGCATATAATCTAAAGAATCTCAGTATTTTTTGGACTGTTAATCAATATGAATATTAAAATTAGAAAATTTATCGCTTTATGCCTGATTGTCACTGCAATTTTATCTTTACTATCTATATTGATAACCGGCAGCTTTGTGGTTTACACCGACGCAACAAAAACCATTATTCCCGAAAGCAGCTGTACGCTCTATGTCGATCTTGACGCTCTGATTATGACCGTTTATGTAGACGGGACTGTTTTCAAGACGTATCCCGTTTCCGGAGGCGCCGAGAAAACGCCGTCCCCGGTCGGCATGTGGCGTGTCAATGAAATATCCGACTGGGGAAAAGGATTCGGGGGCAGTTGGATCGGTCTGGACGTCCCATGGGGTGTATACGGCATCCACGGGACAAAAGAGCCCTGGCTGGTCGGGAAGCGGAACGCCTCACACGGCTGCATTCGTATGAAAGATAAAGACGCGATCGAAGTTAAAAATCTCGTCACGATCGGTACCGGCGTCGAAATTAAACAGGACTCGCTGCCCTTTCGTAAAATGGGAAAAAGCATGACCGGCAGCGATATCTATAACACACAAATCATGCTGAAGAACCTGGGCTTCTATACGGGTCTGATTGACGGTATTTTCGGCGAAGGTATGGAACGGGCCGTAAAAAGTTTTCAAAGAACTTATCGCTTGAATGACGACGGGATTATCGGAAAAAAGACATTTGAAAAAATCATCGAGCAGAACCGGATTAAAACCGGCTGACGCTTTTGCCTTAAAATAATATTTCGTGCGTAACATAAAAATAAATGAAGTATCGACTTCGTCGAAATGAAGTATTTCGCCTGAGTCGGGAAGTGAAGTATTTTGCTTCGCAAAAAATGAAGCGAAGAGTTCCTGCCCTAATGTGTCCGCAGACACACTTTATTGCCCCGCGCTCGTTGCGCGCGGCATGTTCATTGTTCAAAACGGAACGCTTCATTGAAAAAAAACACGCCGAAACGTGTTTTTTTCATGGTGGACCTGAAGGGATTCGAACCCACGACCTCTCGGATGCGAACCGAACGCTCTTCCAACTGAGCTACAGGCCCATGTGTCATGGGACTGCAGCTCAGTTTCGAGCATACAGGCCCAATATTTAAAGTAATAAGTAACAGTGAAGAGTGAATAGGTGATGCGATGCGCTGTTTGCGCGCGCAACATATTCTACAATACTTCGGCGGTTTTGTCAACAGTTTTCGGAAGTGCTTTTTTTGAAAAGAACTGCAAAGCGGGGTTTACAGATAGTGGCGAAAATGGTACAATTTGAGTAATTGAACAGGAGGTTTTTTGATGATGAAACTGCGCGCGCCGAAAGGGTTTACGTTTTTTATCGCCTTTGTATTAGCCGGACTTGGCATCGTTTCGAAATTTGTACATATCGATTTCGTGTCTGATTACAGTTTTTGGTTCGTCGTCGCCGGTTACGGAGTATTGTTTTTGGGAAACATTTTTAAGGGATTGTAAAGTATAAGAGGAATTTACAAATCAAAACGGGGAGACGTTTTTAAACGAGCCCCCCGTTTTATTTATATTGTAAGATTCGTGTGTTACGGTGCCATTAACGCGCAAGAGTCACTTCGGATTATAGTGTTTCTTTTCCCAGTCCTCCCACCAAACAGGGTCTTTATCAAGCTGTCCGTTAAGTTGTTCGATCCACTTGACATTGGATTTATACGGGAAGACGCCATGGAAGCCCGTTTTGCCGTCGGTCGTGCCGAATTGGTGATAGACAAACACCGCGGTAAGCACAATGACCAATCCGGATAGCGAGAGCACGCGCGTCAGTTTGAGCTCTTCGAGTTTTTGCGTGGCTTGTTTGAGTTTATTTTTAGCCGCGCTTGTATCGCGCAAGGCTTTAAGTTCGCCTTTGCAGGTCTCAAGCTCACCGGACGCGGGCGCGAAATCGGTGTACAGTTCAGCCGCAAGCAGGATCACGGCGAAATAAAGGAATGACGAGAAACGTTCGAGCAGCATGGAGCGGACGACAAAGCTCCAAAACAGGAAGCCGTAGGTGACCAGGTTGACCAGCACCACGCTGTGTTGGTCTTTTTTGTACAAGAAATCCTGAAGGCCTAACGCAAGCGCACAGAACAGGATCGGAATAATCAGAAAATGCGCGCCGAGCGGCTGCATGTAATAAGTGCCGCGATACTGGGGATAGATGTAGGTGTAGCCGATTTCAAGCAATTGATTATAGAAAATGTGAATCAGGCCGAAGAGAACCGCATAGCCGAGTAAAACCCATTTTCTCGGGCGGATATAAACGATGAAATAGACTGGCAGCATCAGCAAAACAGCTTTGTGAATCGTAGATGCCGCGGCGATGATCGCGGCATAAGGGATGAAGTTCAAAATCCAAGCCTTGACCGAGTCCTTCTTTTTATAGAGGAATCCGAATGCCCAGAAGGCCATGGCAAGCGCAATACTTTGGCGCATATAGTTGAGAGTTGAATAGAAGAAAGTCAGGGTCACGTAGATAAAAGTCGAGATCCAGACGTTTTTCGAGAACCGGTAGATGAATACCGCAGCGGAGAGCAGCATGAATGCCGCAAGGATGCCATACAGCGTGATATAACCGATGTTCAGTTTGGCGCAGATATTCTCAATCAACACATAGCCGGGTTCCTGTCCGGCGCCTTCGAGATTGAAAATGCTGCCGCCTTTGTTGAGCATCTTTTTTTGAAGTTCCAAAATGCTGGCATAGCTGTCGTAGTCAAAGCCGATACCGAACCGGAAATAGGAGAGCAGCCACATATATCCGAAGGTGGCTGTGAGGTAGATGCCGTTTTTGAGCTTTGTCGGCTTTTTATAAGTCAGTGCGATACCGAGCCCGACAATCAGGATCAGATTGATGTAGTAAACTAACATTTTTCAAACTCCGAGATTCTCAAGTTGGCCTTCCGGATGATCTCGTAGGCCTCGTCACAGAGCTTTTTGGACCGGTCGTAGGCATACAGGCCGTTTTGCTCCTGTTCGATGTCGGTCATCTGAGTATAACAATACCCGACGATGTCCGGGCTGGACTGCATTGCGGCGGTGAGGAAATCAAAGCGCTCCGCGACTTCCATGTCCGATCTCGGAGCGTCGCCGTATCCCCAGCCGTCATTGCGTCCGGGCGCCCAGCGCGCACCGCCGAATTCGCTGATCCAGAACGGCGTTCCGTTCTTTTTTTGACGATCGGTGTAATTTTCGTAGAGGTCGTCGTATTTTTTGCTGCGGTAACGCTCGTCGTAGACCGCTTTTCTTTGGTCATAGTCGTGGATGTCATAGAGATCTGTGATCACATGATAGTTGCCGCTGGTGTCGATGCAGGGACGGGTGGGGTCATAAGCCTTGGTGGCCAGATAGACAACGCGCAGAAGATCATCGTCCTGCCGGGTGCCGTTGCGGTCCCAGGTCTCGTTGAACGGACACCACCCGATGATGGCCGGATGCGAAAAATCACGGCGCATGATCTCGAGCCATTCGGGCAGGAAGATGCCGATGCCCCTGGAGGTGTGATCCATGCCCCAGTTGGCGTGCTCGCCCCAGACGATATAACCCATCTTGTCGGCCCAATAGAGCCAGCGTTCTTCAAACACGCGCTGATGCAGCCGCGCGCCGTTGAATCCGATGGCTTGTGCGAGTTCGATGTCGCGTCTGAGCGCTTCGTCGGTCGGAGCGGTATAAACGCCGTCCGGCCAAAAGCCCTGATCGAGCACCGTGCGCATAAATAACGGCTTTCCGTTGAGATATAAGCCGTGGCCGCGGGACTCGATGGTGCGGATGCCGAAATAGCCGTCGGCAGTGTCTATAACCTTGCCTGCGCGGATCAGTTCATATTTGATGTCATAGAGCGTCGGACTGCCGGGGGCCCACAGTTTGGGGTTTTCTACCGTGAAATCGAGACGGGTGACGGTTCCGGTGCAGGGCTGTTCGGTAAAATCGATGGTTTTGCCTTCAAGAGAAGCCGTAACGCGGGCGGAAAGGTCTTTTTTGCAGCCGTCGATCGAAATTTCAATGCTGACCGCGCCGTTTTTATAATTCGTAAAGACCCGGACGCCGGTCATATAGGTGTCCGGCAAAAATTCAAGCCAGACGGTCTGCCAGATGCCGGTGGTCCGGGTATAATCGCAGCCATGGGAGGCGTAGAGTTCGCTCTGTTTGCCGCGCGGCTGGCGGGTACGGCGGTTGTCGTCTCTGGCCCGCACGACGAGGGTGTTTTCGCCCTCCTTGGCGAATTTGGTCAGTTCAAGCGCAAAGGAGACATAGCCGCCTTTGTGCATGCCGACTTTTTCGCCGTTGAGCCAGACCGTGGCCTCGTAATCGACCGCGCCGAAATGCAGCAATATACGGCCGGAGAGCTCGTCCTTCGTAAGTTTAAAAGTTCGGCGGTACCAGACCGCATTCATGAAATCGGTATATTTAATGCCCGAGAGTTTGGACTCGGGGCAGAAAGGCACGTTGATTTTTTGGGAATATTCTTTTTCGGCAAGGCCTCTTGCTTCGCCGCTGTCGCCGAAGTCGAACTCAAAATCCCATTCGCCGTTGAGATTTCGCCAGGCGGGACGGCAAAACTGAGGTCTCGGATATTCGGTGCGCATGATTTTCATAGTTAGTCCATCCTTTTGCACATTCCGGGGTGTTTGGTCCTTTTTGATTTGGCAAAAGGGTCAAACTCAAGGTTAAAATTTTATTTTTAAACCTGTTACCCTCCGGATCAGATGATTTTATTTTATCCAAACCGTCGGAAAATGTCAAGTGAGAAGGGCTGGCGTTGCACTTTGGGCCGGAATGTGATATAATGTCGGCACAAAAGAATTTACGATGAAAGGTCGTTTTTACTATGAAAGTCCTCGTCGAAACCTCCGCCCGCCACATCCACGTCACCAAAGAAGCGCTTGAGACCCTGTTCGGAACGGGCCATGAGCTCACCATAAAGAAAAACCTCTCCCAACCGGGCGAATATGCCTGTGAGGAGCGCCTTGACGTCGTCGGCCCGAAAAACACCATCAAGGGCATCACGATTCTCGGGCCCTGCCGCACCGCCACTCAGGTAGAGCTCTCGCTGACCGACGCCAGAACCGTCGGCATCGCCGCTCCGGTGCGCGAATCGGGCGACACCGCAGGGACCCCCGGATGTAAACTGGTCGGACCTGCCGGCGAACTCGATCTCAAAGAGGGCGTGATTGCGGCAAAACGCCACATCCATTTGAACTCAGAAAATGCCAAAGCCGCCGGTGTGGAGAACAAACAGATCGTCTCGGTCAAAATAGACACGAAAGACCGTTCTCTCGTTCTCGGTGATGTCGTCATCCGCGTCCGCGACAGCTTCAATGCCGCGATGCATATCGACACCGACGAGGCAAACGCCGCCGGTGCGTCCGGTGAAGTCTGGGGCGAGATCGTTAAATAAAAGTTTACGTACATTGCCCGGCCCCGGATCTTTCAACTTTGCACAGATTGACAATTCCCGACCCCCCGGTGCGGGGGTTTTGTTTTTTACTTGAAAGGAATATGCCCGACATTTTGATTGACGACGGCAATGGGCATGAGAATATATAAAAATATCAATTGGTGCGCAATGACTGCGGCGAAATCACCCATCATAATCGCAAGGCGGTTCATCGGGCGCTTCTCTTTCGGAATATGCCGAATCAGACGATTGCGCTGTCCGGCGAATTTAACATACGCCGGGATGCCGAAGCCGAGCCATATCAGCAAGATGATTCCGTATGTCACCCAGAGCCACCACGCAATATCGTAATTGGCGGAAAACACGAGGAAAAACAGCAGAACAGGACCGACTAAAAGCAGCAAAACACGTAAAAACGTGTGGAGGAAGACCAAAAGCGGTTTTACAACTGCCGAGCGGACAATGCGCTCACCGGTATCTCTTAAATCGGTTGATCGACTGTTATTCCAAATATTTACGGCTTCCTCTTCAGTCAAAAATTCGTCGGTGGATTTACCGCAGGCCGGGCATTCGCAAAAATAGGCATCAAGCGCTTTGCACCCGTTACGGTCCTCGTTGGCACGGGATAGTTCGGCCCTGCCTCCGCAGATGGGGCATTCATTTATGTAAACGGGCATGGTATTCTCCTTTCTCTCCAGGTGGAAGAATGTGGATGAATATGGCGGGAAAATGTTTTTATCGCCGAATAAAGCCCGCATCAAAGCATTATTTCAAGATGCTTTGCTGTCGGCAAACAGCAATGATCGGCCAAAATACGAATATGAAAAGCACCGCATGGGTAAAGACAGCGGAAACATAGCCAAGAACAACGGCAAGACGGTTGACGGAGCGGCTTTTAATCGGAATATGTTTTAATAACCGATTCCGTTTCCCGGCAAACCTGATATAAAGCGGAATGCCTGAACAAAGCCATAGAATCAGAATAATGGAAAACATCAGCCACATCAGAACGGGAAGGTTAAAATTAAAAGATAGTAATAAAAAACAGATCAGAACAGGTCCGAGCAGCAGCGTGAAGATTCGTTCGAACGTGGAAATCCAGGTCTTGACGGGTCTCATCACTACCGAAAGAAGAATGCGTTCATCGGTGTCTTTTAAATCCGCGGCGGCACTGTTGTTCCAGGCATTGACGGCTTCTTCCTCGGTGAGGAATTCGTCGGTGGATTTATCGCATTCCGGGCACTCGCAGTAAAACGCCTCTCGGGCGGCTGTTGTCACGGCAAGACGGGTTTTCCCTCCGCAGACGGGACAATTGTTTAAATATGCTGCCATAATAATTGCCATCCTTTCATCGTTTTATCCGGATGATCCAATTAAATGAAACGGAACTTCATCATGATAGGGCTGAAAGAAAGCGGATGTTCTTTCATATAAAGATTGTTTTATTTAGTATGCGTTTCAGTAATACCGTAAAGACCGTGAGTAAAGATATATTCCCGAACCGAGGGCAGCAGAAGTCCTTCGGTTGAAAGGCCGTTTTTCAAGCGGCCGCGGATTTCGGTGGAGCTCAGCACAAGCGGCTCGAACGGCATTAAGCGGACCGAAAAGCCGAGCGCCTGAAGAAAATCGGCATGTTTTTTCAAATTTTCCTGTTCATCGCCGCTCCTGCAGACGCCGACGAAAAAAACATCCTGCGCGATCAGCGGAGCGTATTTCCAATCTTGAACCGTTAAAAACGCGTCGGCACCGGTCAATAAGTATAATTTTTTGCCCGGATTCGCGAACTCTTTTAAAGTCAAATAGGTATAACTCACGCCGCCGCGCACAAGTTCGAGGTCGCTGACTTCGATTTGGGGGTGATCGGCAAAAGCCAGTTTGCACATGGCAAGGCGGTCTGCATCGGATGCATGTTTTTGACCGACTTTGAAGGGGGAGTTTGCCGCCGGAAGCACGATTAAACGGTCAAGACCGAGTTCTTTGACCGCTACAAGCGCAAGTTTGCGGTGTCCTTCGTGAACCGGGTCGAAGCTGCCGCCGAAAATTCCGGTTCCCGACATCTCATTTGTCCTTTTTCTTACGGTATAAAACAAACCGGCGGCCGATGACCTGAATGACCTCGGAGTTTGTCTTTTCCGCCAGGACGGATGCCGCCTCCGCTGCCGTAAGCGGGCCGGTCTCGAGCACGCAGCCCTTGATCAATTCGCGCGCTTCAAGCGCGTCGTTGACCTGCGTGACCACGTTTTCGACAATGCCGCCCTTGCCGATCTGCAAAATGGTCTCGATGGTGTTTGCCGCAGCCCGCAGCTGCGCGCGTTCTTTGGAATTCATCCTATTACCTCCCCGGTTCTGGCGCATTTGTCCATTAATTTTCTGACGGAAGCGGCACGGTGGCTGATTTGGTTTTTTTCGTCCCGGCTCAATTCGGCAAAAGTCTTATCAAATTCAATAGGTTGAAATATCGGGTCGTAGCCGAAACCGTTCGTGCCGCGGGAGCGGTCGATGATATGTCCCTCGCAGGCACCTTCACATATTGTCATTTTACCACTCTTTTCAATGAAGCACAAGGCGCAGATAAAACGCGCGGTTCGCTTTTCCGGCGGAACGTCTTTCAATTCTTCAAGTATTTTTAAACGCCGTTTGCCGGGTTTTGCATAACGGGCGGAATAGATCCCCGGTCTGCCCTCGAGCGCGTCGACACAGAGTCCGCTGTCGTCGGCGATCACGTTTTCACCGATGAGATCAAAAAGGGCTTGAGCTTTGATTCGGGCGTTTTCGGCGAAAGTCGCACCGTTTTCGTCAACATCGGGCATAATTTCCGGAACGGCGATCTCAATATCATATGCGGCGAACAGATCGGCAAATTCACGGGCTTTGCCGGGGTTTCCGGTTGCGAGGTATATTCTCATAACAACGCTGCGGCGAACTCGGCGGGGTCGAATTCGCGAAGATCCTCGATTTTTTCGCCGACGCCGATAAACTTGACGGGAAGACCGAGTTCGGCGCGGATCGGGATCACGATTCCGCCCTTTGCGGTTCCGTCGAGTTTGGTCAGCACGATGCCGGTAATCTCGTTGGTTTTGGAAAATTCACGCGCCTGATTGACCGCGTTTTGGCCGGTCACGCCGTCGAGGACAAGCAGCGTTTCGACGTCTGCGTTCGGCAGGCGAGTCTTTACGATGCGCCCCATCTTTTCAAGTTCGTCCATCAGGTCTTTTTTATTGTGCAGACGGCCTGCGGTATCGCAGATTAAGATATCGGCTTCACGGGCGGTCGTCGCCGTAATGGCGTCGAAAAGAACCGCCGCAGGGTCGCTGCCCTGCTGCTGTTTGATGATCTGCACCCCGGCGCGCTGCGTCCATACTTCGAGTTGTTCGATGGCCGCAGCGCGGAAAGTGTCTGCTGCCGCGACGATGACCTTTTTGCCCTGCGCCTGATATTTTGCCGCCATTTTGCCGATGGAGGTCGTCTTGCCCGCGCCGTTGACGCCGATCACCATGATGACCGACGGCTTAGTAGTCAGCTTCATATCGTTTTTGCCCGAGAGCATGTCCGCGATGATCTCACGCAGCGCTGTTTTCGCTTCATCGGGCGTTTTCAGGCGGTCTTTGCGTACCTTTTGGCTGAGCTCATCGGTGATTTTGGCGGCGCAGACCGCACCCACGTCGGCGGTGATCAGCGCGTCTTCAAGTTCCTCGTAAAGCTCGTCGTTGATCTCAGCTTTTGCGCCGAAGACTGCCGCAAGCTTCTGCGCGAACGACTCGCGCGTCTTTTTCAGATTGGAGAAGAGTCCCATGATTTATACCTTTCTATGATGCAATGGTGAAGCGAAAAAAACATCGAAACGGTTAAGACGGTTCCTTATAAATAATCAAATCTTGATGCCCAACTTCTGCTCGACGTCGGTGATGTTGAGCTCGATGATTTTGGAGATACCGCCGGTCTGTCCGGCCTGGCGCATCGTGACACCGTAGAGGGTGTCGGCGATCTCCATTGTGCCGCGGCGGTGGGTGATGACGATAAATTGAGTATTGCCGCACATTGCCGCGAGATATTCAGCAAAACGGCGGACGTTGACTTCATCGAGAGCCGCTTCAATCTCGTCGAGCAGGCAAAACGGCGACGGTTTGACTTTTAAAATCGCAAAATAAATGGCAATGGCCAAAAACGACTGCTCGCCGCCTGAGAGTTGTTCAAGATTTTTGATGCTCTTGCCCGGCGGCTGAGCCTTGATCTCGATGCCGCAGTCGAGCACATGCCCGGGGTCTTCGAGCAGCAATTCCGCGCGTCCGCCGCCGAACAGCTGTGAAAAGACAGCGGAGAACTGTTTATTTATTTCCGCAAAAGTCTTTTCAAACATCCCGGTCATGGTCGCGTTCAATTCGGTGATCAGATTGCGCAATTTTTCGCGGGATTTTTCAATATCATCGATCTGTTTTTTGAGATCGTTATACTGCTTGCTGACCTCGGCGTATTCCTGTTCCGCGCCGGTGTTGACGCTGCCGAGCGCGCGGATTTTTTCGCGCAGCTTTGAAAGTGTTTTATTGGCTTCGCCCAAATTTTGAATCGGGCTGGCCTTTTTAGAGGCCTCGGAGCGGGTCAGACCATATTCGTCCATCAGTCGGGCAACCGTGGAATCGAAATCGCGCTGGGCGGTCAATCGGCGCTCCTGCAAACGGGCCTGTTCGGCGACAAGAGCTTCGCGCCTTGTCATAATCGCCCGTTCGGATTCACGCGCCTCTCTCATGCGGCGCTCGGTGGTCTCGCGCAGGGCGATCGTGGCGTTGATGCGCTCGGTGATGCCGTTGACTTTGTCGGTCAGCTCCGCAATTCGCTTGTCAAGTGCAGATATCGTTTGAATACCGGTTTGTTCAGCGGATTCAATGGCGCTCTTTTCGCATTCGAGCGCGGCGATCTGTTCGGCCTTGGCTTTTACGTCCTCGCCCGCCACTGCGATGCCGCTTTCAAGGATGCCGATGTCCTTGCGGTTCTCGGCGATTTTGAGCTTTTTATCGGCGATTTCAGCGAGTAATGCCTCGCGGCGGGTGAAAAAGTCGGTTCTGCCCTCGGAGAGCGCGCGGCTCTCGGCGGTCTTTTCGTCGAGGTGTTTGGACGCCGTCTCGAGTGCGGAATCGGAAGAGATAAGGGCTTTTTTATCGGTTTCGAGCTGTTTGTTGAGGTTTTTGACAGCGACTTTGCTGTTGGCGATCAGCTCGGAGAGTTCGTCCTGTTGGCGCTGTGCCGAGGTGAGCGAGAGATCGATGCGCACTTTTTCCTCGGACAACCCCGTGATGGTCTCGGCTTGGGTATCCACCGCGCGTTGGGCAGCGGTGACTTCCGGCGCAAGCGCTTCGAGGTCTGATTTGAGCGTGTCGCTCTGCTTTTTGAATTTGGCTGCGGTTTCGCGCAGCGTCATGATCTGGTTGCCGCGTGAGAGCGCGCCGCTGCCTTTGCCGAGCGATCCGCCGGTCAGGGAACCGCCGGAGTTGACGACCTGTCCATCCAGCGTGACGATGCGGTATTTGTAACCGTTCTGTTTTGCGGCGGCAAGCGCGCTGTCAAGGTCTTCGAAAACAGCGGTGCGGCCGAGCAGGCGGCGCATGACACCAGTATATTTTATGTCATATTGAATCAGTTGCGCGCCGATGCCCACATACCCGTTTTTGCCCATGAATTCGCCCTCGGGCAATAGATCACCCGTGACGGCGCTGACCGGTAAAAAGGTGGCGCGGCCTAAATTATTCTGCTTTAAAAAGTTGATTGCATACTTGGCCTGCTGTTCGTCATCGGTGATCATGTGCTGCAAAGCACCGCCGAGGGCGATTTCAATTGCGGTGGCGTATTGTTCGGGAACTGTGATCAGCCGCCCGACAACGCCGCAGATGCCCTTTAAAGAACGGCTTTCGAGCACCGCTTTGACCGCGCCGCCGTAACCCTCCATCTGTTGTTCCATTTCTTCGAGGGTCTGTGCTTTATGCAGGGCTTGTCCGATTTCGACTTCCAGACGGCCGATGCTTTCGCGGGTGCCGTCCTGTTTGGCACGCAGGTTTTCGAGCTTTAAAACGAGCCCTTCGCGGCTGTTGCGGCATTTGGTGATGTCGGCGGTGATGCGGGCGCTGTCCTCAGCCAGAAACTTGGCTTCCTCGCGGGCTTCCGCCAGCTGCGGGGTGCGCGTATCAAGCGCCTCGCGGTGTTCGGCAAGCCGCTGTTCGGCTTGTTCGATATTGGATTTGAGTTGTATCTGTGCGATCTTGAGGTCGTTGACCTTTTGGGACGCGGTCTCTATCTCGGCGAACAGCTCGGTAAAGCGCTTTTCCGCGCCTCCGGTCTCGGAGTTTAATTTAGCAATCGCAGCCTCGGTTTCGGCAATACCGTTTTCAAGAGCTTTGCATTGGGTTTCTTTTTCCTCGATCTGTTTCTTGCTCTCGGCCTTGAATGTGCCGCTGTCACCGATAGTTTGTTCGAGCTGCTTTTGCTGCCCGGTAATACGGGCGATATCGGACTGACGGTGGGCGCTGTCGCCCTTGGCAATCTCGATTTTGGAACGGCAGTCTGAAATCTCGGCGCTGTGGGTGTCGGTCTCGCGGCGCAGAGAATCGATTTTCAATATGTAGGTCTGGGAATCATTAAAGACATCCTGAATGGCTTGTTCGGCTTTTCGGCTCTCGATCTCGCTCTCGGCGGCCTGCGCTTTGGCGGTCTCTTCGTCGGCCTCGCATTTTTTGACGGCGGCCTCGCTTTTTTGAATCGTGTTCAGCCAGACGCCGAGTTCAAGCCCGGTCTTTTCGGCGGAGAGCGCCAGATATTGCTTGGCTTTCTCGGCCTCGATGCGAAGCGGTTCGATGCGCGCTTCCAAAACGCCCGCGATGTCGGTGAGGCGCACGAGGTTTTCACCGGCCCTTTCGAGGTTGTGCTCGGCCTCTTCGCGGCGGAAACGGTGTTTGGAGATACCGGCGGCTTCCTCAAAAATCTCGCGGCGCTCCTCGCTCTTGGCCGAGACGACTTCCGCAATTTTGCCCTGTCCGATCAGCGAATAGCCGTCGCGCCCGAGTCCGGTATCCATGAACATCTCTAATAAGTCCGCAAGGCGGACGGGTTTTTTATTGATTAAGTACTCGGTCTCGCCGCTGCGGTAGATACGGCGGGTGACGCAGACCTCATCTTCGTCGAGATCAAGCGAACGATCGGAATTATCAAGGGTCAGGGAGACTTCGGCAAGTCCCGAAGCGGGGCGGTCGGAGGTACCAAGAAAAATGACGTCCTCCATCTTTTTGCTGCGCAGCGCTTTAGAAGAGCGTTCACCGAACACCCAGCGGATCGCGTCGCTGATGTTGCTTTTGCCGCAGCCGTTCGGCCCGACCACAACAGTCACGCCTTGGCGAAAACTAAGGCGTGTGCGTTCGGGGAACGACTTGAAGCCGAACATCTCGACGGACTTTAAGAACATGCTTTGAAACGTCCTTTCGAAGGGTTAGTTTAATCCTCAATTGAAAAATCATACCGCGGCAACTCATCGGCCTCGGTCAGGCGGATATTATATCCGAGTTGCGCAAACCGCAGCAGGTTTTTGCGATGCTGCCCGGCGGCTGCCGAGCGCATTCCTCTCGCAATAAAGACATTATAGCGCATCGGGGGCCTTTTTTCCAGTGCTTTGCGGAGATTGCGAAAGAAATATTCGCCGATTACAAGCTCTCCGAACGCCGGGTGAAACGCTCCGGCAAGAGGTTCTGCGTCGGGAGCGAAATCGGCATGCAAGCCCATGCGAATGATCGGGACATTTTTATCGATCGTCTTTTCAAAGATTTGAACGCAGATTTCCACCGCTTCATCCACCGTTTGGGGGCGGTATTCGCAGCCCTTCCACAGCGTTTCAAGCAGGGTATCGGCAAAGACGGCAGTGGGGTAGACGCGCATGCAGTCGGGATTCAGCGAGAGCAGATCATCGGCGGTTTTCAGGTCTTTTTGCGGATTGGAACGATACAAACCGGTCATCATTTGAAAACCGAGTTCAAAACCCGCCTGCTTGATCTTTTCGGCGGAATTAAAAATATCGCGCGCGGCGTGACCGCGCAGATTGGCGGCTAACACCTCGTCGTCGGTGCTCTGTGCGCCGAGTTCGATGATGCCGACCTGATAGTTTTTTAAAATTTCAAGCATATCATCGCCGATGGCGTCGGGGCGGGTGGAGATGCGGATTCGGGTGAACTTTTTGCCGTCTAAAAAGGGCTTGGCGGCGGTTAAAAGTTCAAGCATATAAACACGGGGGACAGCCGTAAAACTTCCCCCGAAAAATGCGATTTCATATCCCTCACCCGTTACGCCGTTCAGCGTCTCTTTTACGCTCTCGGCGGTCGGGAGGGTTTTTACCGAAGTGATGGCCGACTGGTCGCAGAAGCTGCAGCGGTGTTTGCATCCGGCGTTCGGGACAAAGATTGCGACAGTACCGTGTTTCACAGCACGCCCATCAGCCCGAGCGCTTCTTTTGCCGCGTTCTGCGCCGCCTCCTTTTTGGTCTTTCCGGTGCCGGTGCCGATGACGTTGGAGTTGAGCAGCACCGACATCGTGAAGGTCTTGTCGTGGGACGGGCCCTCTTCGGTCACGAGTTCATAAGATAAAATCTCGCCTTTATTGCGCTGAACAATCTCCTGCAGTGCGGTTTTATAATCCTGCAGAACGCCGTGCTTGCTCTTAACCAGATGTTTGCCGACAAAGGGCAGTATAAAGTTCGATGCACATTCGAGCCCCGAATCGAGATAGACGGCCGCGACGATCGCTTCAAAAGCGTCGGACAGAATCGATGGCCTGCGCTCGCCGTGGGCGGCTTCCTCTCCTCTGCCGAGGAGGATGTATCGACCCAGTTCAAGCTGCTTGGCATACTCCGCAAGGGCTTTTTCACAAACGGCGGCGGCGCGCATCTCGGTCATGCCGCCCTCGTCCATGTCGGGAAAACGGCGGAAAATGGCCTCCCCGACCACAAAGTCCAATACCGCGTCGCCTAAAAATTCAAGGCGCTCGTTGCAGACCGTGTCTTTGCTGCTCTCGTAAGCGCACGACGAATGCGTGAGCGCGGTAATCAGCAGGGAGCGATCCTTGAAGCGGTGACAAAGCCGCTGTTCAAAATCCTCGGGATAAAAATCCATTTCGATGTCCTTTCGGTTTTATGAAGTGTAGACAGAGCTCGATTATCGTCCGAAAATCTTCGGATCTATCCAATGTAGGGGCGAACTTTGTTCGCTCGCATTAGAAAACATTTTTGTAATTTCGATGGACGCTTAATGTCCGAGCCTGACGGGCGACCGAACATAGTTCGCTCCTGCAATGTCTATATGATTTTGAAGCAATATCCTCGATTATACCGGTGTCTGCGTAAAGCTCCGCTTTTTTAATGGCGCTCTTAAAGCATCGTCAAGCCGACGTTAAATGATTTTTGAAGCAATATCCTCGATAACACCGGTACCTGCATAAAGTTCCGCCTTTTTAATGGCGTTCTTAAAAGCGTCGGCTCGGGAACTGCCGTGGGCTTTGATGACCGGCTTTGCAATACCGAGCAGAGGGGTGCCGCCGTATTCGGAGTAATCGAAGCGGCCCGCCATATCACGGAATTGCTTAGTGACCAGTGCTGCGGCGATCTTGGTGCGCGAAGTGGCCAAAAAGATCTTTTTAACCTCTTTGAACAACATCCCGGCAAGTCCCTCGGAGAGTTTTAAAATCATGTTTCCCGTGAAGCCGTCGGCCACCGCGACGTCGCAGCCGCCGACCGGGAGTTCCCGTGCCTCGACATTGCCGCAGAAATTGATGTTTTTTATTTCCTTTAACATCTCGAAGGCTTCACGTACAATCGGAGTACCCTTGTTTTCCTCTTTGCCGACATTGACCAGGCAGACGCGCGGATTACGAACCGAAAAGACCTTTTCCTGATAAGCGGAACCCATCACCGCAAACTGGCGCAGGTGTTCTGGGCGGCATTCGAGATTCGCGCCCGCGTCGAGCAGCAGATAACAGCCCTGCGGATGCGGGATTGCCACGGCAAGCGCGGGGCGTTTTGCGCCTTCGATGCGCCCGACGAGCAATGATGCACCCATCACGAGCCCACCGGTGCTGCCCGCGGAAATAAACGCGTCGCCCTCTCCGGCGGCGAGCATATTCAAGCCGACAGCCATCGAGCTGTTGGGTTTGCCTTTGACGATGTCACGCGGATCCTCGTCCATATCAAAGATCCCGGAAGCGTGGGCGACGTCCATGCCCTTCAGCGAAACGGACAGCCGTTGGGAGGCCTCGGCGACGGCGCTTTTATCGCCAACCAAAATGATCTGCGAACCGAATTCGTCGCAAGCGGCGCGCGCTCCTTTGATGACTTCATCGGGTGCGTTGTCGCCACCGAAACAGTCCAGCAAGATTTTCATGTGAAGTCCTCCTTGAGTGCCCGGTCCGAGAATGCCGCATAACGCATGCGTCTGTCGCGGATCTCAGTGTCTAAACCCGGCAAAATTCCGAAATTTGCCCCCATGGGCTGAAAATTGATGACCGATGGGTCGGTGATATAGCCAATCAAAGCGCCGCTCATCGTGTGGTGCGGCAGAATTTTCGGGGGTTTTCCCAGCAATTTTGCGGCGGCGTTGTACCCGGCTAAAATGCCGCACATCGCGGATTCGGTGTAACCCTCGACCCCGCTGAGTTGTCCTGCAAAAAAGATGTCCGGATGAGTTTTAAGCGACAGGTCGGAATTCAAGAGACGCGGGGAGTCGATGAAGGTGTTTCGGTGCATGACCCCGTAACGCATAAATTCCGCGTGTTCGAGGCCGGGAATCATCGAAAAGATCCGCTTTTGTTCGGGGAATTTGAGATTCGTTTGAAAGCCGACAAGGTTAAACAGCGTCTTTTCACGGTTTTCGGCGCGCAGTTGGATGGCTGCCCAGGGGCGGTGTCCGGTGTTCGGGTCATTGAGTCCGACGGGTTTTAGGGGGCCGAACCGAATCGCGTCTTTGCCGCGCTTTGCGAGCACCTCGACCGGCATGCAGCCCTCGTAGACGGTGGGGTTTTGGTCGAACTCGTGCAGCGGGGCGGTTTCGGCATGGACAAGCGCATCCCAAAAGGCCTCATATTGTTCTCTATTCATCGGGCAGTTCAGATAATCGTCGCCGCCTTTTCCGTATCGGGAGGCAAAAAACGCCTTTGAAAGATCCACGCTATCGGCGGTTACGATTGGGGCGACCGCGTCGAAAAACGAAAGACCGTCGCCGCAAAGAGTTTTAATGGCTTCGGCGAGCTTGCCGTCACATAAAGGACCTGCCGCAATCACGCAGGTGCCTTGGGGGATTTGATCGACTCGTTCCCGGTGAATCGTGATATTGGGATTTTGCTCAATCAGGCGGGTGACTTCTTTTGAAAACAGACTGCGGTCGACCGCAAGCGCGCCGCCCGCCTCCACCCGGCAGGTTAAGGCTGCCTGCATCGCGACCGAGCCCATTCGGCGCATTTCTTCTTTTAAAAGGCCCGCCGCGCTGTCGATGCGTTCGGCTTTGAGCGAATTGGAACAGACGAGTTCCGCAAGATCGGGGTTTTTGTGCGCCGGGGAAAAAGAGGCGGGCTTCATCTCGAAGAGGTTAACCTTGACGCCGAGGTTTGCCGCGGCGTTCGCCGCTTCGCATCCGGCCAATCCTCCGCCGATCACGGTCAAGCGCATGCACACACCCCCTACGGTTATACGGTTTCCTGTTTTTCCTCTTTTGACTTGCGGGTGCTGCCTGCCTTCTCATAACCGCAGCCCTCTTTGACACAATAGACCTTGGCGCCTCTGCCCTTTTTGCGGAACATCGGAGTATTGCACTGGGGGCACTTATCGGGAATGGGCTCATCCCAGGTCATGAACTTGCAGTCGGGGTAACCCGTGCAGCCGTAATATTTTGCGCCCTTTTTACTTTCGCGTTCGACGAGCGCTTTGCCGCACAACGGGCAGATGCCCTCGGTTTTCTTTTGAAAGGGCTTGGTGTTTTTGCATTCCGGGTAGCCGGGGCAGGCCAAAAACTTCCCGAACCGGCCGGTCTTGATGACCATCTTGCGGCCGCAATTCCCGCAGATCTCTTCGCTCTCGGGATCGGGCAGTTTGACGCGCTGACCCTTCATGCTGTCGGCGGCGTCTGTGAGAGTTTTTGCGAATTCGCCGTAAAATTTTCCAAGGGTCGGAACCATCTCGTTGCCGCCGGACTCGATTTCGTCGAGCTGTCCTTCCATGTCGGCGGTGAAACCTACGTCGACTATCTTTGGGAATTTTTCCTCGAGCAGCTGCGTGACCGCTTCGCCTAAAGTCGTGGGTTTGAAGTTCTTGGCTTCGCGCTCGACATATTCGCGCTTTAAAATCGTGGAGATGATCGGGGCGTAAGTGCTCGGGCGGCCGATACCCTTTTCTTCCATGATCGCAATCAATGAGGCTTCGTTGTAGCGGGGAGGCGGCTGAGTGAATTTCTGCTCGCCTGTGATGTCTTCGCAAGCGGGTTTATCGCCCTCCGAGAGGTTTTGCAGCAATGCCGCGTTTTCCTCTTTTTCGTCGTTTGAGATATCATAGAGTGCGGTGAAGCCGTCAAAGAGAACGCTTACGCCGTTAGCTTTGAAGACATATCCGGCGCTCTCGAGTTCGACCGCGACGAGGTTTTGGATGCAGGCCGCCATCTGGCTGGCCATAAAACGTTCCCAAATGAGCTTATAAAGTTTAAACTGCTCGGGCGTGAGGGAACTCTTGACACGCTCGGGGGTCAGATCGGGTGTGGTCGGGCGGATGGCCTCGTGCGCGTCCTGCGCGTTCTTAGCTTTGTAGATATTGCGCTTTTCGGGCAGATAATTTTTCCCGTAAGCGCCGGTGATATAATCCTCTGCCGCTTTGGCCGCTTCGTCAGCGACACGCAGGGAGTCGGTTCTCATATAGGTGATCAAACCGGTTTCGCCGATGCCCGCGACATTGATGCCCTCATAGAGTTTTTGGGCAATCTGCATGGTACGTTCAGAGCGCATGCCCAAACGGCGGGAGGCATCCTGCTGCAAGGTTGATGTCGTGAACGGCGGAGCGGGGCGCTTGGTCCGCTTGGTGGTCTTGACGCCGGTGACGGTGAAAGGGACCTTCTTACAAGCCGCAATGACCCTGTCCGCTGCTGTTTTGTCAGGCAGTTTCAATTCACCGTTTTTATCACCGAAAAATTTCGCCTTAAATTCGGTTCCTTTTTCGGAGAGAAGCGCCTCGATAATCCAGTATTCTTCGGGGACAAAGGCGCGGATTTCACGTTCGCGCTCGACAATCAGGCGTACGACGACTGACTGGACACGGCCTGCCGAAAGCCCCGGTTTGACTTTTTGCCATAAAAACGGGCTGAGTTTGTAGCCGACGATGCGGTCTAAAATCCGGCGGGTCTGTTGGGCATCAACAAGGTCTGCGTCGATTACTCGCGGATTTGCCATGCCCTCTTTGACGCCATGGCGGGTAATCTCGTTGAAACAAATCCTGCGGGAGGCCTTCTCGTCGAGTTTTAATACCTTGGCAAGATGCCACGAAATAGCCTCACCCTCACGGTCCGGGTCGGTTGCGAGAAAGACAAAATCGCTGTCTTTGGCGGCGTCCCTGAGCGCTTTTATGACGGCCTTTTTATCGGGCATTTCGATATAGTCGGGGGTAAAATCATGTTCCAGATCGACGGCGAGCTTGCCTTTCGGAAGGTCGCGGATGTGGCCTTTGGAGGCGATAACGGTGAAATCCTTGCCCAAAAAGCCCTGGATCGTTCGGCCCTTTTCCGGGCTCTCGACGATGACGAGTTTTGCCAATTTTTATAACCGTCCTTTCACGAGGTAAAAATCAAAATTTAAGTGCGCTGATATTTTCTGCCCGGAAGGGCTGTCACAAGGCCGTCCATCTCCAACTGAGCAAGCTTTGTGATCAACGAGCGTGCGTCAAGTCCTGTGCGATCTGATAATTCGTCGACCGTCAGCGCGCCGTTATTCAGCTGCAGCAGCACCGGGTCGGTGATTTCGGGTTCGGGAGCGGGCATCAGATTCAGCTTCAGCTGATTCGGCTCGGGAAGTTTCAATTTGGTTTTTAAAGAAGCGTTCAATGCTTTTAAGATGTTGTGAGCGTTTGTGACGGGGATTGCGCCTTCCGCAAACAGGTCGCAGATTTCCGCCGCGCCGTTGCGGCTGTAATCGGTCATCGCCGCAAACACCGGGCGGTTCTGTTCCATCGCGCATTTCGCGGTAATCAGCGCGCCGCTTTTTTCTCTGGCTTCGGCGACGAATACCCCGTCGGACAACCCCGAGACGATCCGGTTACGGGTCGGGAAGGTATACTTGGTCGCATGGGTTTCAGGCGGGTATTCGGTCAGAATCAGGCCGTTTTCTGCGATGACTTCAGCCAAACGGGTATTTTCGGCGGGGAAGAGTTTGAAAAGTCCGCCGCCCCAGACCGCGACCGTGAAACCGCCGGCTTTGAGCGCGCTTTCGTGGGCAACCGTGTCAATGCCCAAAGCCATCCCGCTGGCGATTGTGACGCCCGCCGCGGCAAGCTCGCCTGCGATTTCTGCGGCAATTTTTCGGCCGAAGGGAGTCATATTTCGGGTGCCGACCACTGCGAGGGCAGGTGCGTCGTTCAGACGCTGAAAAGATTGCTCATTCCCCCGATAAAATAACACCGCAGGAGGATTTTTGATGCGCAAAAGGCGTTTCGGAAACAGCGGATTGCCGTATGGGAGGATGCCGAAGCCGTGCTTTTCACAGGTCCAGGCGATTTCCTCGGCAGCCATTATAGCATATTTTGCCGCGAAATTCACCGGTTTTCGGATTTGTTCGCGGTTTTTATAAATTTCTTCGAAACTGCCGAAATCAAAATAAAGTTTAGCCGCCTGCACCGAGGGGATGCCGCAGCTGAGTGCCGTCCAGACCGCGCAGATTTGTTCCCGCGTCATTTCCCGAACAGTTCCCACAACAAAATCGAGGCTGCAGAGGCGGCGTTCAGCGACTCGGCCCGCCCTTTCATCGGGATGATAACCGGTGTGACAACCTGCGCCGTTTCGGAAGTGATGCCGTTTGCCTCGTTGCCGACAATCAGCACGAAGTCAGCGGGGGTTTTTAGCTCCGTGACCGAAACCGCACCATCAGACAACATAGCGCCGTATACCGCGAAGCTCTTTTCGCGGAGCGTTTTCAGATCGAGCGGGAAATCTGCGCTCTCGTAAATCGGCAGGCGGAACGAACAACCCATTCCGGCGCGCAGCACTTTCGGCGAAAACACGTCCGCGCAGTCGGCAGACAATAAAATACCGTCTGCCCCGAACGCTTCTGCCGTGCGTAAAATCGTACCAAGATTGCCCGGGTCGGAGATGTGTTCGAGCGCTAAGATTTTGCCGCCCGAAATTTGATTGACCGGACGTTTCAGGCCGTTTGTATCACACAGGCAAAAGACGCCTTGCGGATTTTGGACATCCGAGATCGTTTGTGCGACGTTGCCGCTGATCTCGACCCGTTCGCAAACGGTTTGTTCGCAAACGGTTTGTTCGAAAACGGTTTTATTACAAACGGTATGCTCTTCAAAGAGAATAAACTCAGGGTGCTTTTCAGCGAATGCGGGAGTGAAAAACAACGTTTTTGCACGGTTCGAAGCGACCGCTTCGGCACATAAACGCAGGCCTTCCGCAAAACAAAGGCCGTTTTGAATGCGTATTTTGGCATCGTTTTTCAACGACAGCGCAAATTTGATTGTATCGTTTTTCGTTGATGTGATTTTCATGCTGCAATAACAAAAGAGCTGCGCACGCGCGAGGCGTGCACAGCTTTTATTCGGTTACTTGGATGCGGTTTCGGTCTTCGGCTTTGCCGGGGTCTTTTTGGCGGGTGCTTTGTCGGTGGCCGCCGCAGGTTTTTTGGCTGCTGCGGGCTTTTTTTCGCCGGTCGCCGAAGCGGATTTTTTGGATGCTGCGGGTTTTTTCTCGCCGACTGCCGCCGGCTTTTTTGATGCTGCGGCCGCTGCGGGTTTCTTTGTCGCTGCCGGTTTTTCGGCCGGGGTCTCTTTGGCGGTTTCCTTCTTTGCGGGGGCCTTCTTAACGGGAGCCGCTTTCTTTTCGACCGGCTTCAGGTCCAAAGCGACTTCTTTGACCGTGCCGCTCTTCGCGGTCTCGACGAGTCCGGCAAACGCCTGGGCGTCGCTGACGGCGAGTTCCGCGAGCATCTTGCGGTTGAGTTCGATGCCGGCTTTTTTCAAACCGTTCATGAATGTCGAATAATTCATTCCGTCGGCACGGCAGGCTGCGTTGATGCGGGCAATCCAGAGCGAGCGGAAATCGCGTTTTTTCAGACGGCGGCCGACATAGGCATATTGCCCGGATTTCATGACCGCCTGTTTTGCGGTATGGAACTTGGAATGTTTGCTGCCGAAGTACCCTTTCGCGGAATGGATGACCTTGTTCTTCTTTTTGCGGGAGATCAGCCCGCCTTTAACTCTTGCCATGATTTTATTCCTCCGAATTCATTATGAGTAGGGCAGCAGCTTTTTGACCGCTCCGGCGTTGGTCTTGTCGACGTACTCCGCCTTGCGAAGACCTCTCTTGAGCTTGGTGGTCTTCTTGTTTAGAATGTGTCTGCGGTTGGCGTGCGAGCGCTTGACCAGACCGTTCTTGGTCATTTTGAAACGCTTGGAAGCGCCGGAATGTGACTTGAGCTTTGGCATTTTAAACCCTCCGAATTTTAGCGGCGACAGCCGCTTTTGATTATTTCGCCGAAACGATTATTTTGCCCCGGCGATTATTTCGCTGTTTTGGGCGAGAGGAACATGTATATGAAACGACCCTCGAGCTTGGGTGGTTTATCGACCGTGCCCGAACCCGCGCAAGTCTCGGCAAAGCGGTTCATGACCTCGATGCCGATGTCGATGTGCGTCATTTCGCGGCCGCGCAGGCGAATGGAGACCTTGACCCGATCTCCGCCGTCGAGGAATTTGCATACTTGTCTTGCTTTGGTCTCGAAATCGTGGGTGTCGATCTTCAAGCTCAGGCTCATGCCTTTGATTTCGATGATGTGCTGGTTCTTTTTGATCTCTTTTTCGCGCTTTGTCTGTTCAAAGCGATACTTGCCGTAGTCCATGATTTTGCACACGGGCGGATCGGCGTTCGGCGAGATCTTGACCAGATCGAGATCTTTGTCATAGGCGAGTTCACGGGCAGCAGCGGCGGACATTACGCCCAGCTGTGCGCCGTCCGCTCCGATCACGCGGATCTGACGGTCGTTAATGGCTTCGTTGATTTGCAATTCTTTCGTTGCGATGGTATATGCACCTCCAAACCCTGATAGAAAAAAATACACGGACAATACAAAATCGTCCATGCCTGTGTGCCACAATCGGTGAATGGCAGCGGAATTCTATTGAATCCCGCGGGATTTAAATCCCTTCGGAACCTTTCGGCATCTGTCGAAAAGGTGAGGACAAAAATTGCCCTGCTTCGCGATTTGCTCGGTTATTTTAACATATACGGCTTAAGATGTCAAGCGTTTTTTCAAAAATCACTCAAATTCCCGAATTTTAAGGGAATTTCCATTTACAGTGATGGTATCGCAGTCAGAAGCGGCAAGCCGATATTTTAACAGAGTTTGATATTCCTCCGATTAATACCAGTCGTGAAGAGAGTTTTTGTAGGGGAATTCGATCAATACCAGCTGCGTATAATTCCAATTACCTTCCAGGACTTCCGGGCAGTCGTCGATGGTGAGATAACGGCCTTTATATTTTTCAAAAACGGCTTAACACCGTCACGGACGGCGGCTTGCCGTCAAGATGTTTTTGATATTCAGCCGGGCCTTTGATGCGGATATTGGCGATAAAACAGGCGCTCATAAATATCCTCCGGCGTCAGGTTTGATTAAATTTTTTTAACACCGACTGGGCGATGGCGACGCGCGGGGTTCTGGTGTCCATGGCCTGTTTTTCGATATAACGGTGGGCGTCGGGCTCACTCATGTTCATCTTGGAGATTAACACCCACTTCGCACGGTTGATTAGGCGGATTTCATCCATTTTTTCCTTGAGTGAGACGGTCTGACGTTCGGCGTTGAGCAGTCGCGACCGCGTCGCGGCGGCGAGTTTGACAGCGCGATAGAGTTCGTCGCGGGTGGTCGGTTTGAGTACGGTTAAAATGCCGCTGTCCTCTACCTGCCCTGTCACCTGATCGAACGAGGTGTTCTTGACGAGAAGAATGACGCTGCAGAAACGGTTTTCGACGAGTTCCAAGGCCAATTGTGTCCCGAATTCGTCGGTGAGCGGTGTGTCGACGAGAATCATGTCGAACTGTTGGGAAGAGAGCAGCCGCCTGCATTGTCCGGCGTTACCGCAGGAGATGATCGGGGAAAAGGCGTCGCCGGGCAAAAGACCGCTCAAAAGCGAGGCCGCCGATGACGACCCTGTGACAATCAATACGCTCAACGGCAGCTTCTCCGGCAAAGACCTCACCTCCCGGCAACAATAGATTAAAAATTAATCGGTATAAGCTCTGAGCAGCCGCGTGGGCAAAATACTATGGATGAATTCGCTCGAAGCGGCGAGTTTTTTCGCTTTATCAAGTGTTTCCGGCAATTTTTGCAGCCGATCGGTCAGTTCCTTGGGAGCGGCGGTAAGATCGAGTTCCACCGGTTCGGGCAGCGTCATCTTCTTTTCGATGCCGTCAAGACCCGCATGAATGAGAAGTGTAAATGCCAGATAGGGATTTGCGGTCGGATCGGGAGAGCGCAGTTCAAAGCGGGAGCGCCCGGGCGCTTTGTCCTCGGGGATTCGGATCAATTGCGAGCGGTTGCCGTGCGCCCAGGAGATATAGCGCGGGGCCTTGCGGTCGCCGAGGCGCGCATAAGATTTATCGGTCGGATTTAAAAACGCCGAGAGCTCGGAGATATGCGCCATCACGCCCGCCATAAAAGCGTCACGGTTCTTTTTTAAAGAGATATTGACATGCATGCCGCTGCCGCTTCTTCCGGCCAGGGGTTTTGGGTCAAACGAAGCCCAAAGACCGTTGCCGGCGGCAATCGTTCGGATCGCGGATTTAAAAGTCACGGCATTGTCGGCAGCCGCGAGCGGATCCGCGCAGCGGAAATCGATTTCATTTTGGCCGGGGCCGTCCTCGTGCCGGGAACTTTCCGGAGTGATTCCCATCTCTTCGAGCGCAAGGCAGATTTCACGGCGCACGTTTTCGCCTCGGTCGTCGGGTGCGATATCCATATAACCGGCATTATCGAAAGGAATCAATGTCTTTTCGCCGTCCTCCCCGGTCTTGAACAGATAAAACTCGATCTCAGTGCCGAACAGGCAATCGACACCTTTTTCGTGTGCTGCTTTGATCGTCTTTTTTAATAAAGAGCGGCAGTCGCACTCGATCGGAGTTCCGTTCGGATCCAAGACATCACAAAAAACCCGGATGACCCGTCCGTGTGTCGGACGCCACGGCAGGACCGCCAATGTTGCCGGGTCCGGTTTTAAAAACAAATCGGACTTCTCGGCCTCGGCGAACCCATCGATGGCCGAACCGTCAATGGAAATTCCGTCCGAAAAGGCGCGCTCCAGCTCCGAGGGCATGATCGAGACGTTTTTTTGAATGCCGTAAACGTCGCAGAATGCCAGCCGGATGAACTTGACGTCCTCCTGGCGGATAAAATCCATGACCTCCTGTTTTGTGTATGACATAACGGGGACTCCTTTCAGTTTTGCACATATAGCTCTTTATAAGGATTGGAGGAGTTCGGGGTCAGTTCGACGTATTCGCGCGCCAGAACCGGCGCGGGGTCAACGCCGAAATAGGCGCAGTATTTTTCGATGTAGGGTTTTGCATCGGTGAGGTCCGCGGTTCCGACGCGTACCTGCGGCGGAAACACGGATTCGTAAGAGGTCTTGCGCAGAATGATCTTACCTCCGTGCATCCCCGTGCCGCAAAAGTTTCCGACGATGCGCTCCTGGTCGCAAAGCCCCAGTACGATAATCAGGCCGCCCGCAAGATATTCGCCCAAAAAGCTGCCGGTTCTGCCGCCGATCACGAGAATCGGCTTTTTGTCGAGGTATTGTTTCATATGCACCCCGGCGCGGTAGCCGGTGTTGCCTTTGATGTAGATTTCCCCGCCGCGCATGGCATAACCCACCGTGTCGCCGCAAAGGCCGTGGACGATGATGCGGCCGCTGTTCATCGTGTCGCCGACCGCGTCCTGCGCGTTGCCGTGAACCGTGACTTCGGCGCCGTCCATATACGCGCCGAGCGCGTTGCCGGGCACGCCGTAGATATTGACCGCGGCTTTTCCGAGGCCCGCTGCGATAAAGCGCTGTCCGAGCGCGTTTTTGATATCGAATTTTTTGCCGGCCTTGCGTACCAGTTCGTTGAGTTCGGTGTAGGTGAGACCTTGAGCGTCAATTGTCATTATATCATATCCTTTCATAAAAGGGGAGAAGTTTCAATACAGGGTGGATTTTTTATGATTATCGGGCTTTTCCCGCAAGTTTTTCGTCCCGGTATTTTTTCGAGAAGCACAGCAGCGACGGCTGTTTGCAGATCAGATCAAAATCGATGCTTGAAAGCGGTTTTCGCTCGCGGATCAGCGCAGTATAGATGCCCGCTTTCTCGACATCGTCGATCAGGATAAAGCCGTTCAGACGATCGTCTCCGTACCAGAGCTTTTTCAATCCGTTGCTGCGGTCGATAAAGCAATCGCCGGTTGTGCTGCCTGCGGTCATGATGTGCATGCCGAGCAGTCCCATGGCGTTCATCGGCATCGCGCAGTCAAACGAGATATCACCGCCCGCCATGTCGATTCCGGCGGTCTCGCCCTGCCGGTAGGCGTTCGGGAGCAGAGCCAAAATCCGGCTCTGGTTGCAGGTGATGTCATCGCTCTCGGTGCAGTCGCCCGCCGCCCAGACGTTTTCAAGCGATGTGCGCTGTTTATGGTCGGTCAGGATGCCGCGTCCGACTTTACCGCCCGCATCTTTCACCGGTTCGGTATTGGGGCGCACGCCGACTGCGAGTACTAAAATGTCAAAGGAGATGTCGTCCCCGTCGGTCTTAGCCACTTTTCCTTCAAAGCCCTTGATGGAGCAGCCGAGGCGCAGGGCGATGCCCTTTTCGGTCAGCATTTCCTGAACGGGAGCCGCCGAGTCGTCGTCGAGAATGCTCGAGAGCACCCGGGGAGCCATATCGGCAATCGTGATCTTTTTAACCCGTCCGTAGATGCCCTCGGCACATTTTAAGCCGATCAGACCGCCGCCGACAATCAGGACGGTCTTGTCTTTATCTAAAACTTTTTCGAGTTCCAGCGCGTCGTCGAGCGACATAAAGGTATATTTCTCGGGCACGGTGTCGAGTCCCGTAAACGGCGGTACAAACGCCCGAGAGCCGGTTGCGACCAGCAATTTATCATAAGGGATTTTTTTGCCGTCGGAGAGCGTGACCGCCTTTTCATCGATGCCGGTCACTTCGCCGTACACGAGTTCGCAGCCGTTGTCGGCATAAAAGCTGTCGGGGCGGTATTTCATGCGCTGCAGATCGGTTTTACCGTATAGATAATAAGAGATCAGCGGGCGGGAATAGGTGTGGTGGTGTTCCTTGGAAAGCACCGTGATCTTGCCCTCAGAAGTGACCGAGCGGATGCCCTCGATGCAGCCGACCGCTGCGGCGGAATTGCCTATAATCACATAGTTCATTTGTCAATCCTCCCTCAGCGTTCTTCAAAGACGATTGCGCCGTTGGGACAGCCCGAGACGCAGGCCGGTGTTCCGCCGTTTTTCAGGCAGAGTTCGCATTTTTGCACCGCGCCCTCTTCGTCGCGTGAGACCGCACCGTAGGGGCAGACCAGCACGCAAGTCAGGCAGCCGACGCACTTGTTGCGGTCGATCGAGATGACCCCGTCTTTTCGGGTCAGCGCACCGGTGATACAGCTTTTAACGCAGAGCGGCTCGTCGCAGTGGCGGCAGGAGACCGCATAGCTGATATCCGTGCCCTCTTCCACGCGGATGCGCGGGCTGATGACACGCAGGTCGCGCAGAGCAAAGGCCATGTTCTTCTTGCCGCTGTTGGCAAAGGCACAGTTATATTCGCACAGATGGCACCCGAGGCACCATTTTTCGTTGACGTATACTCTCTTCATTTATTAAATCCAACCTTTCGTTGAAGTTGGGATGTTTCGTCCGATATGGTGGAGCCAAATGCGTGCCATGCTTTTTGATACGAAAGGACGAAACTCCTTATTTGAAAGCTTGTCTTTTAAATTTCACTCCCCGGCATGCGCAATGCCCAGAATCTCGAGCTCTTTTTCGTTCAGGCCGACGCCGCGCAGCATCGCGCGGTTGCCCCGGAGCGCCTCGATGGAGTTGATGCCCATGCTGCCCATGAATTCCTTGATCTCATGGTTCCAGGCGTTCATCAGGTTGACGAGACGTTTATAGCCGAGATCGGGATTCAGACGGCGTACCAGTTCGGGACGCTGGGTCGCGATGCCCCAGTTGCATTTTCCCGTCTGACAGGTGCGGCACAGATGGCAGCCGAGCGCAATCAGCGCGGCAGTGGCGATATAGACCGCGTCGGCTCCGAGGGCGACAGCTTTGACTACGTCGGCGCTGGAGCGGATCGAGCCGCCGACCACGAGTGAGACGTTATCGCGGATGCCCTCTTTGCGCAGACGTTCGTCGACGCTGGCAAGCGCGAGTTCGATCGGAATGCCGGTGTTGTCTCGGATGCGGGTCGGAGCCGCGCCGGTGCCGCCGCGGAAGCCGTCGATGGCGATCACGTCCGCGCCGCTGCGCGCGATGCCGCTGGCGATCGCGGCGATGTTATGGACTGCGGCGACCTTGACGATGACCGGTTTTTGATAAGCCGAGGCCTCTTTGAGCGAATAGACCAACTGGCGCAGGTCTTCTATCGAATAAATATCGTGATGGGGCGCAGGGGAGATGGCGTCGGAACCGACCGGAATCATACGAGTGGCCGAGACGTCGCCGACGATTTTGGTGCCGGGCAGATGCCCGCCGATGCCGGGTTTTGCGCCCTGACCCATTTTGATCTCGATCGCAGCGCCCGCTTCGAGATAATCTTTATAGACGCCGAACCGGCCTGAAGCCACCTGTACAATCGTGTTGGGGCCGTATGCGTAAAAGTCCTTGTGCAGGCCACCCTCACCGGTATTATAAAAAGTACCCAGTTCTTTGGATGCGCGGGCCAAACACTCGTGGGCGTTGTAGCTGATCGAGCCGTAGGACATCGCCGAGAACATGATCGGCATCGAAAGTTCCAGCTGAAGCGAAAGTTCCGGCAGCAAAGTTCCGTTTTTGTCGCGTTTCAACTCGGCGGTCTTCTTGCCCAGAAACACGCGGGTCTCCATCGGCTCACGCAGCGGGTCGATGGACGGATTCGTGACCTGTGAGGCGTTCATCAGAATTTTATCCCAATAGACGGGCTGATTCTGAGGATTGCCCATCGAGGACAGCAAAACCGCGCCGGTCGCCGCCTGTTTATAGATCTCCTTGATCAAGCTCGGCTGCCAGTTTGCGTTTTCGCGGAAAGCGTTTTCGTTTTTAACGATTTTTAAAGCCCTTGTCGGACAAAGAGAGACGCACCGGTGACAATCGACGCACTTTGATTCATCCGCAATCATCCGGTCCGCCTCAGCGAGAAAAGAGTGCACTTCGTTCGCGCACTGTCGCTCGCAGACGCGGCAGCGGATGCAGCGCGCGTCGTCGCGGATAATTTCGAAATCTGGATATTGAAAATCAATCGACATAATAACAGCAATTCCTTTCCGCAATGAATGGCGCGGGGCCTATTTCTTCGCCTTGGCGGGACTTTTTTCGAGGGTGAAGATTAACGGTTCGCCGCCGGCGGGAGAATAAATGTTTTCGGCGTCCGGTTCCATCTGGCGGATGGCGCACTCCTCGCTGGCTACATAGGCGATCTTGCCCTTTTCGGCGGAGACCATCGAGCGCAGTTTCAGTCGGTCGTTGAGCGCCATCAAACCGCCTTCATAGCCGAGCAGAATCGAAAACGGCCCGGTGATCAGCAAGGAGCTGAAAGCCATGCGGAGGCGGGTGCAGCGGTCGCGCTCCGCCTCGGGCATGCGCGAAATTGTACTCCAGAACGACGCCGCGAAAACGTTTGCGACTTCTTTGGGTGAAAGGCCTTTCCGGCGCATCAGATAGTCGGTCATATAGGTGATGACTTCGGTGTCGGTCAAAAGCGTGCATTTATAGCCGAACATCTCAATATAGCGGCGGTTTGCGTCATAAGAAGAGATTTCTCCGTTATGTACGACCGAATAGTCGAGCATCGCGAACGGATGCGCGCCGCCCCACCAGCCCGGGGTATTGGTCGGATAGCGGCCGTGGCCGGTCCAGCAGTAGCCCTCGTATTCATCGAGGCGATAATATTCGCCGACGTCCTCGGGAAAGCCGACCGCTTTGAAAACGCCCATGTTCTTGCCGCTTGAAAAGACATAACTGCCTTTGAAACCGGTGTTGATCTTGATCACCGCGCGGGCGACATATTCGCGCTCGTCGATTCCGCTGTCGGCAAGGCGGTTGTGGTTGGGCGCGACAAAATAACGCCAGATGAGCGGCGCGTCGGTGATTTTCGGCGTTTTTCGCACCGGGATGCGCGAGAGGTTGACGACCTCGAACATTTTATCGATATATTTTTCGCATTCTTCTCTGGCCGCCTGATTTTCATAAAACAGGTGGAATGCATACAGATCGGCGTATTGGGGATAGATGCCGTAACCGGCAAAGCCGCCGCCGAGACCGTTGGAGCGCTCGTGCATCACAGTCATCGATTTGACGATTTTACCTCCGTTGATGGGCGTGCCGTCCTTGGCGAAGACGCCGGCGATCGCGCACCCCGACGGAATGCGGACTTCTCCTTCACGAATCATAAAATAACCTCACAAATTAGTCGGACAAAAACATATAACAAAAAAAGCGCCCCCGCGCAGAACTAACCGCTGCGCGGTGAACGCCTTTGTCCACATTTATAGTATATGATGTCGAAATCGGATTGTCAAGATGTTTTATCTTCGGTTGAAATCGGCTGACTTTCAGAGTTTTAAAAAGAAAATCACGCCTGCAATGGAAGCCGTATATAATATGGGTGCGGCGGGTAACTGCCGCATTGATCGAATGAAGAGCGGCGCGATGCCGCATTCGTCTCCGGGAAGCGCGCATCAAGCCCTGCTCGGATTTTTTTAAAAAGGGTATTGACATCATTTTCGAATTGGTGTATAGTTGCCCCATATTACGGCAAAGGCGCCGCAGATTGTTTCTGTGGCGTCTTTGTCTTTTATTTTTTACTAGATCGAAAAGGAGATATGAGATATGACAACGATTTCCGAACTGTTCGGAAGCATGGTATTCAACGATTCGGTGATGAAGACACGTCTCCCGAAGGAGACCTACCGCTCTCTTAAACAGACGATCAAAGAGGGGAAAACCCTTGATCTCTCGGTCGCCAACGTCGTTGCCAACGCGATGAAAAATTGGGCTCTTGAAAAGGGCGCGACCCATTTCACCCACTGGTTCCAGCCGATGACCGGCATCACCGCCGAAAAGCACGACAGCTTTATCTCTCCCGACGGCGACGGCGGCGTGATCTTGGAATTCTCGGGCAAAGAACTGGTCAAGGGCGAACCCGACGCGTCCAGCTTTCCGTCCGGCGGCCTGCGCGCCACCTTCGAAGCCCGCGGCTACACCGCATGGGATCCGACCTCTTTTGCGTTTATCAAAGAGGGTATCCTCTGCATTCCGACGGCGTTCTGTTCCTATTCGGGGGAAGCGCTCGACAAAAAGACCCCGCTGCTGCGTTCGATGGAGGCCATCGACAAAGAGACGCAGCGCATTTTGAAACTCTTCGGCAACTCGACGGCTTCGATCAAAACGACCGTCGGCCCCGAACAGGAATACTTTTTGATTCCGAAAGAACTTTATGATCGCCGCAAGGACTTGATTTTCACCGGACGCACGCTGTTCGGCGCAAAGTCCCCCAAAGGCCAGGAGCTCGAGGATCATTATTTCGGCTCTTTAAAACAGAAAGTTATGGAATACATGCAGGACCTGAACGAGGAGCTGTGGAAACTCGGTATCTCGGCCAAGACCGAACATAACGAAGTCGCCCCTGCTCAGCACGAACTTGCTCCGGTTTTTGCGACCACCAACGTCGCCACCGACCACAACCAGCTGACGATGGAGATGATGCAGAAGATCGCCAAGCGCCACGGCATGATCTGTCTGCTGCACGAAAAGCCCTTTGCGGGCGTCAACGGAAGCGGCAAGCACAATAACTGGTCGATTTCCACCGCCGAAGGGCAGAACCTGCTCGAACCGGGCGACACCCCCTTTGAAAACGCCCAGTTCCTGCTGATTCTCTGCGCGGTCATCAAGGCCGTCGACGAGCATCAGGACCTTTTGCGCATCTCGGTCGCGAGCGCCGGGAACGATCACCGTCTCGGCGCGAACGAAGCGCCTCCCGCCATCGTCTCGATCTTTTTGGGCGACGAGCTGACCGGCATTTTGGATGCGATCGAAAACGATAAGGCCTATGACGGAAAAGGCAAGACCAAGTTCGAAATCGGCGTTAACGTCCTGCCGCATTTCCCCAAGGACACCACCGACCGCAACCGCACCTCACCGTTCGCTTTCACCGGCAACAAGTTCGAGTTCCGCATGGTCGGCTCGGCCAACTCCATCGCCTGCGCCAACATCATGCTGAACACCGCCGTCGCCGAGGCCTTCCGGGTCTATGCGGATAAACTTGAGGGCGCAAAGGACTTCACCGGCGCGCTGCACAAATTGATCAAATCCGAGATCAAAGCGCATAAGCGCATCATCTTTAACGGCAACGGATACGACGAGGAATGGGTCAGGGAAGCCGCAAAGCGCGGTCTGCTCGATCTTCGCACCACGCCCGACTGCCTGCCGCTCTTGATTTCAAAAGAAAACATCAAGCTCTTTAAGCAGCACAAGGTCTATACCGAAGCCGAGATCAAGTCCCGTTATGAGATCATCCTCGAAAACTACGTCAAGGTCATCAATATCGAAGCGCTGACGATGATCGACATGGTCGACAAAGACATTCTCCCGGCTGTCAGCGGATACACCGCTCAGCTTTGCGAGACAGCCGAACTGAAAAAGGGTTTGAAGTGCGCTGCGGGTTACGAGACCAAGACCGCTTCAAAACTCTCCGAACTCGGCGATGAGATTCTTGAGGGCTGCTGCGCTCTGAAGTCCGGAGTCGCAAAGCTGAAAGAGATTTCCGAGTCGCTCGAGGCCTCAAAGTTCTGCAAAGACACCGTCATCCCGGCTATGGCGAAACTGCGCGCCGCATGTGACGAGGCCGAGAGCCTTACCGCTTCCGACGTCTGGCCGCTGCCGAGCTACGGTGAACTGCTGTTCGGCGTCAGATAATATAACCATTAAGATCAACCTGTTTTTCTGACGAAAACGCCCTTCGGGGCGTTTCCGTATTGTAAATGCCTTGTCAAAATAAACAAATCAACTCATCCAAATGATCGGGGGTTATCCAGTTTGTGCACCATTATCGGTTTTACCGAAAAAAACATCTCTCGCGGCGAGGTCTCCCGCTGCCTCGCATGCACCGGGCGCCGAGGTCCCGACGGAGAACGGATCGAGGACGCGGGAAGAGGATATTTGGGCTTTCAGCGGCTTTCGATCATGGGCCTTACGCCGGAGGGCATGCAGCCGTTTTCGCTCGGAAGCAGCAAAGTGGTCTGCAACGGCGAAATCTACGGATTCCGCCCCATCCGGGAACAATTATCGAAAAAATACATTTTTAAAAGCGACAGTGACTGTGAGATTTTACTGCCGATGTACCGTGAATACGGGTTAAAGATGTTTTCAATGCTTGACGCCGAATTCGCCATGATTCTCTACGACGGGGAAAAAGACGACTTTATCGCCGCCCGCGATCCCATCGGCATCCGGCCGCTGTTTTACGGAAAACGCGGCTCCGGTCTGGTGTTTTCCAGCGAGGCGAACAACCTTGCGGGCATCTGTGATCGGATTTATCCGTTCCCGCCGGGCTGCTACTATGCAAACGGCGTGTTCACCAGATACTGCGACATCGCAATGCCCGAAAAGTTGATTGCTTCGGACGTCGAAACCGTCTGCGGGAATATCCGCGACAAACTGATTGCAGGCGTTCAGAAACGGCTCGATTCCGATGCGCCGCTCGGCTTTTTGCTCAGCGGCGGTCTGGACAGTTCACTCGTTTGCTCCATTGCCGCGAGAGAGCTCAAAAAGCCCATTAAAACTTTCGCCATCGGCATGACGACCGACGCCATCGACCTGAAATATGCCAAAGAAGTTGCCGAGTACATCGGCAGCGAGCACACCGAGTTTTATATGGACGACGACGATGTGCTTGCGGTTCTTCCCGAGCTCGTGCGCGCGCTTGCCACATATGACATCACGACGATTCGCGCCTCGATCGGCATGTATCTGTTGTGCAAACAGATTCGGGAGGCGACCGATGTGCGGGTGCTGTTGACCGGTGAGATCTCGGACGAAATGTTCGGCTATAAATACACCGATTTCGCGCCGAGCCCCGAGGCGTTCCAGACCGAGGCCGAAAAGCGCATCCGGGAATTATATATGTACGATGTTCTGCGCGCGGACCGCTGCATCTCTTCCCACTCGATGGAAGCCAGAGTCCCGTTCGGCGATCTCGATCTCGTGAAATATGTCATGGAACTCGATCCTCAGATCAAGATGAACACTTATGGCATCGGCAAATATCTGCTGCGCCATGCGTTCGAGGGCGACTGGCTGCCCGAGTCGATTTTGATGCGCCAAAAGGCCGCCTTCTCCGATGCGGTCGGCCACTCGATGGTCGACGTGCTGAAAGCCCATGCCGAGCAAAAATATACCGACGGGGAGTTTACACGGCTTTCGGCAAAGTACAGCCACGCGAGACCCTTCACAAAAGAATCGTTGATGTATCGGGAACTGTTTGAACAGTTTTACCCCGGACAGGCCGAGATGGTCATCGATTTCTGGATGCCCAACAAGACCTGGCCGAACTGCGCGGTCAACGACCCGTCGGCGCGCGTGCTCGCCAACTACGGCGCAAGCGGAAAGTAAAAAATCATTCGCATAAATAAAGAAAAGCGTGAAAATGAGGAAACAGATAAAACACCGGCGCGGTCTTTTTGGACCGCGCCGGTGTTCGTTTTCTCCTTTTAATTTTCAATCGTCATAGTGAAGGACTTTAACCCGCAGTAATTCAGACGCCCATGCTCCGGATTGCTTCGTCACTGTGTTCCTCGCAAAGAAGGAAATTGGTAAAAAAAATTAATATAGCAAGATTCCCTTACTGGAAACAGTTGCAATGTGATATAGTTACAGAATGGCAACACCGGAAAAATTATAATAAAAATAAACCGTATATGCCGGTGAAGAAGCGGCAGAAACGATGCAACAATTTTTGATTTAAAGTGAAAATTCAGTCGAATGGGTGTATAATAAGGGCAAGACAGAGAAGGAAAACTATTTAATCAAATTTTTAGAAGGATTACCGAAAATAAACAAACAAGAGATTATGAGCGGAAAGGTCGGTACTATATGAAAAAAGTAGTCATTATCGGCGGCGTCGCGGGCGGCGCGACCTGTGCGGCGCGGCTGCGCAGATTGGACGAGAGTGTCGAAATCGTGATTTTGGAACGCGGGGAATACATCTCCTACGCCAACTGCGGGCTGCCCTATTATGTCGGCGACGTGATCAAAAACCGCGCCGCGCTGCTGCTGCAGACCCCCGAAGCCATGAAGAAAAAATACAACATCGACGTGCGCGTGAAAAACGAGGTTGTCGCCATCGACCGCGAGAAAAAAGAAGTCACCGTCAAGCGGGTGGACACCGGCGAAACCTATGCCGAGCCGTATGATACGCTGGTCATCTCGACCGGCTCATCGCCTGTGCGCCCGCCGATTCCCGGCATCGACTCCTCGCGCATTCAGACCCTTTGGACCGTGCCCGACACCGACCGCATCCGCGCTTTGGTGCAGGATCAGGGCGTCAAGACCGCGGCGGTGATCGGAGGCGGCTTTATCGGACTCGAGATGGCCGAAAACCTCCGGCATGCGGGCGTCGAGGTCAGTTTGATCGAGGCGTTGGATCAGGTCATGTCTCCGTTCGATTTTGAGATGGCGCAGCTTTTGCATGAAAATCTGCTGCAAAACGGCGTCAAGCTCTTTTTGGGCGACGGCGTCAGTTCCTTTACAAACAACGAGCACGATGTGACGGTTACGCTCAAAAGCGGCAAGACCGTGAGTGCCGAACTCGTGATTTTATCCATCGGTGTACGCCCGAACGGCGAACTCGCCAAAGCGGCAGGGCTGACCGTAAACGCGCGCGGCGGTGTGGTCGTCGATAAAACCCTCAAAACCTCCGACCCGAATATCTACGCGGTTGGCGACGTAATAGAAGTAGAAGATTTCACCTTCAAAGAGCCGACGATGATCCCGCTGGCAGGCCCCGCGAACAAGCAGGGCAGGATCGCCGCAAACAATATCAACGGCGCAAACGAGACCTATGAGGGCACGCAGGGCACTTCGGTAGCAAAGGTATTCGATCTGACCGCCGCGTCGACCGGCGCGAACGAAAAGACGTTAATTAAGCGCGGCATGGTCAAGGGCAAGGATTACGAGAGCATTATCATCACTCAGAATTCGCACGCCGGGTATTATCCGGGCGCGGTTCCGCTGACGTTAAAAATGCTGTTCTCGATGGACGGCAAAAAGATTTTCGGTGCGCAGATCGTGGGCAAAGACGGTGTTGACAAGCGCATCGATACGCTCTCGACCGCGATTCGGCTCGGCGCTTCCGTTTATGATTTACAAACCCTTGAGTTTGCCTATGCGCCGCCGTATTCCTCGGCAAAAGACCCCGTGAACATGGCCGGATATGTCGCCGGAAACGTATTATCGGGCAAAGTCGCCTATTCTTCCTGGGACGTGCTCGAAAAGGAACCGGAAGCGGTCGCGCTTGATGTGCGCGAAGATGCGGAACTGATGGCGTATTCGCTGCCGAACGCAAACGTAAAGCATATCCCGCTCGGGCAGCTGCGCATCCGTCTTTCCGAATTGGATAAATCCAAAGAGGTCTCGGTGTTCTGCGCCATCGGCGTCCGGGCTTATAACGCCACACGGGTTTTGAAAGAGAACGGGTTCAAGAACGTCAAGCTCTATCCGGGCGGTGCGCGGTTTTATCAATCCACGCACTATCAGCCCGATACCACGCCGATTGCGCAGGTGAGTATCTCCGACAGCGGGCATGTGGACACCAAGGACATCCCGAAAGCGTCGATGCGGCTCGACTGCAGCGGCATGCAGTGCCCCGGCCCGATCATGAAGGTGTTCGAGACCATGAAAGAGATGCATAACGGCGACGTCGTCGAGGTCTCGGCGTCCGACCCGGGCTTTGCGCGGGATATCGTGGCGTGGACAAGGCGCACCGGCAACACATTGGTGGCAAACGACCGGCGCGGGGATGATTATGTGGCGCTCGTGAAAAAAGGCAGTGCCAACACGGCGGCTCCGGTAGTTCGGGATAACACAGAGGGCAAGACAATCATCGTGTTTTCGGGCGATCTCGACAAGGTGCTTGCCAGCTTTATCATCGCGAACGGTGCCGCGGCAATGGGCAGGCCGGTGACGATGTTTTTCACCTTCTGGGGGCTGACCGTGCTGCGCAAACCCAAGCGGCAGAAGGTCAAAAAGACCTTTATGGAGTCGATGTTCGGCGCGATGCTGCCGCGCGGCAGCAAAAAGCTGAAGTTATCGCGGATGAATATGGGCGGCATGGGAACCAAGATGATGAAGAAGATCATGGGCGATAAGAACGTCGATTCGCTTGAGGATTTGATCAAGAAGGCCATGAAGGCCGGCGTCAAAATCGTGGCCTGCACGATGAGCATGGACGTCATGGGCATCAAGGAAGAAGAGCTCATCGAAGGTGTCGAGCTCGGCGGTGTGGGCGCCTACCTCGGCGACGCGGAAGAATCCAATGTGAATTTGTTTATTTAAAATTATACAATATAGTTGTCATCCTGAGCGGAACAAAAAGCGGCCATATCATGCAATATGGTCGCTTTTGTGCATCGTTACCATCGTAGGGCGTGACGACCTCGTTCCCACCGCGTGGATTGCATGCCGTGCGGGTTGCTGCATGCCCCTGCGATACACGGAGCGCCGAGTCGTCCCCTACGAGTTACTGGAATGACACTTTACACTTGCCGAGGTTTGCGGGCGAATAATATCCGCCCCTACGGTGTGTTAATACGCTCTTACCTGTTCCATCACGGTTTGTTCCCAAATCTGCAGGTGGGCGGGGTTGTGGGCGACGGTGCTGATGTCTTTGAGGGCGATTTCGCAGGTGCAGTTGTTGCGGGCGCAGGCGTCGAGCAGGTGCTTGACTTCGCTGCGGATAACTTCGCGGTCAAAGGCAGCGCCGACATTGGCGGGGTTGGGTTTCAAAGCGACGACATAATCCTTGCTGATGGCCTCGGCGGCGATATTGACATCCGCCCACGGCGTGATCGAGATTTTACGCAGATGAGGGATCTTTTTGACGATGTCGATCTTTTTGTCGAGCGGTTCGCAGCAGCCGTAATAGACCAGGCCGAACGGCTCCATCAGGCGCTTTTCATATTCAATTTCAAATTCCTCGTGCATCTCTTTGGAGACGCTCGCAAAAATCTGCGCCGTACCCCGGCCCCAGACGTTTTTGCGCAGTACGGGCTGATCG